>Ga0208905_1000846_pt1 | contig 15476 bp, 16 predicted proteins | sample AntAceMetag02UKS_FD_184776 | JGI IMG/M metagenome (GOLD analysis project Ga0208905, IMG submission 184776) | Saline lake microbial communities from Ace Lake, Antarctica - Antarctic Ace Lake Metagenome 02UKS (SPAdes) (version 2) | ecosystem: Environmental > Aquatic > Non-marine Saline and... | reverse complement strand
GAGTCACCCCCGAACTGGTTATGCGGAACTTATTTGTGCCTTGGTAGTTGAAGTCAAACTCATCATTGGTCGTTGCTCCTACTGACCAGTTAGTACCCTGTGTTGTAGAATACACAATTAGCATCACTTCATCTACAAGTGGATTAAATTTTGTATTTGTGTAAGTAGCTACCATCCCAACACCGAACCCAGATGCGTTGACTTGTGCCGGAGTCAGTGTCGTTCCCCACAGCGAGGAGCTTCCACCTATCGTGTTCGTAGTGATATTCGTTGTGGGCGACATTCGATAGGAGGTATTTGTATATCCACTGTCAATAGCACTCCCATCTACATAGAGTGAAAATCTAAATACTCCACCTGTTGGAGGAGGAGTACCATAAAAACTGATAACTCTCGCCGCAACCCCTACAATTACATCTCCAGAATCTATGCTGAATCCGAAATTTGTCAATACCAAGTCATAAGAGGATGTAGTGGCTCCAATCAAATTAACTCCAGAATAGTCTATTCCGCCATTTGTGATGACATGTTCTGGATCAGCCCAACTTGCCGTTCCTACATTCGTTCCGTTAGTAGCCGAACTTGCCCATCCATTAACTCCAGCATGTGCCACGCAGAAGGCATAATCCACCATCTGCGTTGCATCATAGCCCGACCACGTGGATACGTCTGTGCCGGCTCCTGCATTGGTGTTCCATGTGAACGTGCGTGTTGCTTCGGTATAAGAGTCTGACGAGCCAGCCACAATGTTTGTGCCGCCACGATCATCGTCAGTTTTCAGCACGGCGTTGGTATTAAGCACGTCTACCTCTATCTCGACCAAGCCAAGCCTATTACTTACACCGAGAAATGATTGTAACGGGGCTGTGTTGGTATTCAGTATGTCCACTTCGCCTTCTACCGCACCCACACGATTGCTTACACCTATTCCCGATTGCAACGGAAAGTAATTCGTTTCTGCAATTCTAAAATCATTCGAGATAGATAAAAATGACTGCAACGGTGCGGTATTAGTATTCAGCACATCAACTTCCACTTCTACCAATCCCACCCTGTTGCTTGAATCCAACCCTGATTGTAACGGAAAATAATTTGTCTTGATGATTGCCACATCCGCGCTGATATCCCCCACCGTGCCGGTAGTGGCGAATGTGTCGTCAGATTCCACCATAGTATAATAGCCAGTTTTGTCTGCAACCCAAATAGGATCGGATTCGGCATAGACCGGAGTGCCAGTTGCGTATCCTGCCTTTTCAGCTTCCCACACTGGATCAACCTCTACATATATAGGCGTTCCGGTTGAGTATCCTGCTTTCTCTGATTCCCATACGGGGTCGGTTTCAACATATACTGGCGTGCCTGTGGCGTAGTCCGAAGGAACAACAAACTCAAGCACACCAGCGTTCGTAGTCACCGATGCACTCGCGCCCGTTGTAATCGTCCCGCCTGTGACCGTTCCAAGATATGTTTCGACGTAGAGAGGCGTACCTGTGGCATAGTCGCTTTTTTCACTTATCCAAACTGGATCGGATTCGGCATAGATTGGCGTTCCGGTTGCATAGCTTCCTTTCTCTGCGAGCCAAACTGGATCGCTCTCAACGTATATCGGGGTTCCTGTAGCATAATCACCTGCGTCTTGCTTCTCTGCGGGGCCAATTACAGCCCATGAATCAAGATTAGTGCTCGCGTCCTGCTTGTCGGTCAGCAACGTATCTGTAGCCGTAGCCGTGTAGTAATCGCCAGTTCCCTGTAGGGACATTGTATCCAGCCCATGAACATTCGTACCTTCCAGCCCTTCGTGCGTGTCAAGGTTTGTCTGTACCGTACCTGCCGCACCTAACGCATCATACGCCGCGTCGGACTCAACCTTGGTATATGCGTCTGTGATTCCATAATCACTAATCGAATAATTCAGTGCCCAGTTACCCCAGCCATAAGCTGTTGATGCTTTTTCCACAGTCTGCGTTAAGTCTGTTTGGTCGGACAGAGTACCTGTGATATTGCCCCAAATAGCATTTGTATTTCCAGTGATGTCATTGGTTAATGCAAAGGGCCATCCGGAAAAGCTACCTGTGAACGGTCCGTATTCAGAACCGTTGATAGCGTATGTCTGTTGCAATATCGCTGTAGAAGAAACTTCTGGAGAGGGTAAGACTGTCATGTATCCATACGAAACAGAATACACACTATCGCCTTTAGTCAACATTAAAGAACAATACCAGCGTGTTATGGGATAGGCTAAGTCGTTTGAAGTTGCAATGAAGTCTGTATATGCTTCACCTACTACTCCTGTTACAGTTACCATACTTGATGCCCAAGTGTCTTTTCCCCATCTCAAATAAGCATTGTACCCAGTAGAGTCAAAGACGTTCGTACCTTGGTAGATATAAAAACGTATGGTAGGAGTATTAAGAGCTTTAGTTTTTATCTCAAACTGTGGCTCGTAAAGTTCTATGTTCGCGGAATATGGTAAATAGGGAGTATCGGCAAACAGATTAAATGCCACACAAATAATCCCTGACGCTATTACAGTTTTCCAGTTCATCAACTCGCCCCCCCCCTCTCAAGTTATTGTTAGCGGAGCGCGTCGAACACTATCGCCTTTGTATTTGTGTCGCTGAACGCCCACCGCAATATGTCACCTAACCTGATATAAACTTTTGGCATATCGTCTTCATCATACAGTGTCGCAGTATTAGTCACAGACAGCAACACATTCGTTTCGTATGATGTAACGGTGTTCGTAACTATATAGTAGTAGTTCGTTTCGATGCCACCCATATCGTTTGTTGTTACAACATCACTAACTAACTGTGGAGTAATGTTATGACGCCGTACTAATGTTACCGTTGCAGTGTTGGCTATGTCGCTATTAAACGACATATCCAGCAACCTAAATGCGTAATCATTATCATTCGTCCACGAGTAAGCTGCTCCAGAAACATTGGTAGCGAAGGTAAAACCAAAAGAAGTAGCATGAGTAATGTCTTGTGCGAAACCCGAAAGACCTATCATACAGAGAAAGATGGTTAAAAATTTCTTCATCTATGCCCCCCTTCAATGTGGAGCCTTGGAAGGGTCAGCTTGCAAAGCTAACCAACCCTTCCTTGAACCCCTTTAGTAAGTCTACAGATTTGCTTGAATTAACCGCAGGGTCATTGCGATAACAGTTATGTCGTCGGACTTGACCTCAAGAATTATTGGTCCTTGAATTGTACCTGCATTGGATATGTCCTTATCCAGGTAATTCGTTTCAGCCGCTACCGCTGTCTCGTCAAGGAACAATTGCTTGTTCGCAATCTCAGTCGCATACGTAGCGTTGTATTCATCGCCATACTTACGTAGGTCGTCTTGATAAATACGAACTGTCCCGTTGGTATGACCAGTCATAGTTCCATTGAGTCCTACAAGCCTCATCGAACCGGCGTCGCGTAACTCAGGCAGACCAAACCGCATGTAAGCAACAAGGTCAGAATCCACTTTGAATTCTGAAATGTCTCTATACAAACATTCGGTATAGTCACCAGGCTGTGTCTCAATGTCGGTCTCTGCAAGGTCAATGAAGTTATCACTGCCAAGGCTCATCGAATGCGGAGCATGAAGTGTGAAAGCCTGTAAGCCAGGAATCTCTTCCAACATATCAATAGCTTCTTTCAGCGTAGCCGCTTTGCCTGTCCAGCCAGCACCATCGCTTCCAGCCCACGCCACTTTACCAGCAGCCGCCACGCCAGATAGTGCATAAGTAATATCAGCTAAAGCGTCTCCGTTCTCGTCCCAGCGTTCAAGCGTAATGGTGATTAAAGCAAAATTATCATCAGCACCACCATTGGCATCAATAATAACCGTAGCGTCGCCGAACCTTATCTTCGCACTCTCGTCGTCAGCTTGTCCCAATGAATAGTTCAAAGCTAAAGTTGGAGATAAAGCGTCACCAAATTTAATAGTTCTTGTGAATATTGCGTTTGCGTTTCCGTTTCCGATAGGCATAATTTCTCCTTTATTTTATTGTTGTCATCGAGAGCGGTAGTTTAGTCTACCGCTCATTTGTTTGATTATTGTTACGGACCAGTGAAGGTCAGCGCAATTTCTGTAGTTGAACTTCCATCAATAACAGTTACCCATTTGTCGTCTGGTGCAGATGAAATTATGGTAAGCAGAGCTGTTCCAGCTACCGCCGTAACATAAGAGTAATCAGCATTTGCAACAAATGTCTCAACAGCCGTACCAGTAGAAAGCGTAAACGAAGTTATGCTTGTATCTGCTGCAACACCACCTGATGTATCAGAGCAATACGCACGAATGAACCTACGTTCCGCAAGGTCTCCACCAGCAATATTTTTAGTCTGAATAACAATTGATATGTTGGAAGTACTGTTCGTGGTTGGCGTAAGACTTGGAGCACCCCAAACATCTGCGTCTTGCAAGGATGTCGTACCAAGAGCCGCACCAGCCGTTACAGTAGCAACAGCAATGCTGTTAATCTGCGTGACCGTAACTGCGCCAGCATTATCCATCGAAGCATCACCACTGACATTTACTGCCGCACTTGTTCCGCCAGCATTACCTACCAAAAAGTAGGTGCTTGCGAGTGCGATATTGTCGGCTACAACAGCCATGTCCTGAATTACGGCGATACCAGTTTTGGGTATCAATACGTCTCCGCTGACCACAGCCGCTACTCCTGTGCCACCGTCACCGAATAGCATTTCGCCCTCGGTTAATATGATGTCACCTTCGGCTACGCTTACAGGCTGAATAGTAGCGATACCAGTTTTGGGTATCAATACGTCTCCGCTGACCACAGCCGCTACTCCTGTGCCACCATCACCGAACAGCATCTCACCTTCCGTAAGGATTATGTCACCTTCGGCTACGCTGACTGGCTGAATTTTCATAACACCAGCCACAGTAGTTTCAACATCACCGCTCAACGTCTGAGCCGTAGCAACACCAGCAGCACTTCCAATAAACACCTTGTTAGATGCCATAGGTATTGCTGTACCAGCAGTATTGATATTGATTTGGGCAACAAAGGAATCCAGCGTTTGCTCGGTTCGTGACTTCCACGCGTCACCCCATGGAACATTCCATGCGGCGGTATTAGATACAGTCGCACCCAATACAGATGTGGCTATTAAAAAAACACCACATAAAGTTATAATCAGTTTCTTCATTTTTCTATATTCCTCCCTTGAATGATTTAGTTCTCATTACTCGAACAATCAATTGGTCGGCTTTCGTTTTTCCACCTGCAACTAAATCGTCGCACTCGTGAGCAGAAAATAGAGCTTGAATAGCAATTATACCTCGTCTGCTCGGTTCTCCTCTTTCTCCTGTGAAAAGAATATCACTCAAGAAAGAATTGAATCGAGCCAACTTAGCTTCGTCTTCGAACGGTTTATCCACGACTTCATAAACATAAGGAGTGTTAGTCTGCCTTACAATCTCTATGTCGGGATCACCCATTTTCGGACAAAGGACATGATTGCTAAATGTAATATTTCGTCCATCAGTAGCAATCGTGTAATTACTTATCGAACTCCAAAACTTAACCTCGTCAGCTTTCACAGAAGTTTTCGACTGCACATCTCCATGTGACTTAACTTTGGCTTTGTCATCCTCTATCACAATCTTATCTTCTATAACTTTGTTCATTGATTGTCCTTTCGCTTGTTTTTATTACCTATCCACAATAGGGTTAGTCCCACCGCGAATAATTCCCATAGTCGTATCGTCAAAGACATTTAATGCCCACGACATGAAGAAACCATGTTTCACTTTCAGTATCTCAGAGTTCGTCTGAAGGTTCATAAACCATTGTGGTCCTAGTCCCTCATACTCTCCTGCACCAAGGTTGTTCGAATCAAGAACAAAACCCCAGTCACTCAAGCCACCAGAAAGCGACCACTTCTCTTCGTGGACTGTTACTTTCTTGCCTGAATCGGTAGTAATGTCATATGTCATCGAGCCAAGGTCGGGACTGTAATATGTGGTTTTGCCTTCTGGATTCAACTCTACGCGACCCGCAGTACGAGCCGTATTGAGTAAATCACGGAACAACTTAGACCCTACAAACAAGTCCTTTTTCAGTGAACTTAAAGACGACTCAAACATCGGCTCAAAGTAATCATTGAAATTAGGCCATGTAGCGTTATGTCCTTCAGAACCTAAGTCCAGCGTATGTTTCTGAAGCTGGAACGTAAGACCAGAACCAACATAAACCTGCTTCTCGTCTGCGTCGTACCATGTAGTACGATTGGCAAACAACAGAGAAGACTGTACCCTCTGTTCAAGCTGAAATTTAATGTTCTGCATCTCTTTAGGCAATGTACCAAAGTCGGTGCTCATAGCAGAATTCAACTGCATCTTTGACATATCAAAATAAACACCTGCCAAGGTAATATAGTTATACCGAGGATCGCCTGGTACTGTGGTAGTAGCCGCTCGAAGCTCACTTAACTCACCCATGTACGGAGCACCTGGCAATACGGTATCGCCAAGAGTTGCCACCAACGCGGGGCCACCAAGTTTTGTTCGGTCGACTGTTACATTACAAGTCGCATCCATAGCTTCATTAGTCCACCCTTCACTGGCGTCATCATCAATTGCTGTTATCAGCATTTGCTGACCTGACTCCGGCAAGTGAATGACATATCCCACTCGTACTACATACGAGTCTGCCAAATGGAGATATACATCAGTCGCAGAAACAGCCGATTTCAATGTAGTGTTTCCATCAAGGCGAGTATCAATCGAATATCGCATGATGGGATTTGTCCACTTGCGGGATGCGCGTGGAAGTTTTTGTGCAAACGTTATAAGCTGTGCGTCATTTTCCTTCTGTTGCATACGCACAGATTCTGGTTGTTCGTCCCACTGTTGCACTCTAAATCTATTATTCCACTCAAACGAACCAATTTCACTTGGGTTCGTAGTAAGAACCGGAAATGTTCCTCTGTCCATTTTATTGACTCCTTATAAGAGCCTCAATGCACTCGTGTGTCCTCTTCAAATTTTCTAGGTTTACCTTGTGGCTCACCGAACGATACATTCGATTGTGGACCTTCTGGTACATACGAGGCTTGTTGTTTTTTCTTAAATACTCTATCAAGAATTTTATCCATTCCTGACCTCTTCTCTTCGTTAGCCTCTTCCTTAGCGGTACTCCACGGGGTTTGAGGAACAATAGGTGCGTCTGTTTTCAGACGCTTGAGAAATGCTACCTTAAACTTCGGGTCTTCAGCGTATTGAATTTTTTCAACATTAGAAAGTTCTTTGAATTTCTCTTCTCCAACTTTCTTCTGTTCATCATTCAATCCAGCTTCAATGTTTTCCGGCGTTTCGGCAGGTTTCACTTCTGTTGTGTTTTCCTGTTTTCCTTCGGACGCTTTCTTAACTTTTTCTTCCATTGCTTCAACAACAGCTTTAGCATCTGCAATAGTCTTTTCAAAAGTTTCCTTTTGTTTTCTAAGGTCTCCGACTTCGTTACTCCATTTATCAACTAATGCTTCTGCGTTCTCTACTCGTTTCTTCTCCTTTTCAACTGTTGCTTTTAATTCTTCTATTTCTAACTCTTTTTCTTTTAATGCTTTCTGAGAACCGTCGTCTACGACAGTTGTATTCTCTGGTGGCATACATTACCTCCTGTTAGATTTTTGCGTTTTCTTAGTTTCAATTTGAACCCTAACAAATTCTACTCTATCTGTCAAGCTATTTTTTCAAAAAAGTTTATTATTTTTGTACTCTTCTCTGAATTACAATTCCGACACAATGGTTGAATATTCTCAATCCAGTTTGTTCCGCCTTTTATCAATGGAACAATATGGTCGGCACAAAGCTTTCTATTTGTTCTACCACAACATAAACATTTGTATCCACATTTTTGAAGCAATGTTTCCCATTCTTCTGCTGTAAATGTTCCTTCTGCTTTTAGTTGCCTTGCCCGACGACGATTACGATTTGCTGACGTTTTTGAACGATTGTTTTTATGCCACTCTTTGTTATATGTGTGCATCGCTTCTTTGTGTTCTTCTATATACTTCTTTCGATCTTTCAGTTTTTGTGGTCTATGTTTCCAGTAATATGCACGAGTTCGTTTTAAACATTCTTCTTTATGTTTTATATAATATCTTTTTTGAGATTCCAATACTTGAACTTTATGTTTCTCACGATATTTTTTAGAATATTCTTTACGACAAATCTTACAAACGTTATCACATTCGTTTTTTGGATGACCATAAAATTCTGTTATAAACTTTACCACACCACATTTAGAACACTTTTTCTTTCGTGTGCCTATAATCTCCGCCATCTATTCTTTATCTCCTATTAGATTTTTGCGTTTTCTTAGTTTCAATTTGTACCCTAACAAATTCTGCTCTATTTGATAAGCTATTTCGGTATTTTTTTTCACCGCCTATCATTGCAAGTTCTTGCCGTATCTGTTTCTCCCGTCCCTGATTCTGGCAAAGTGCTCTTACCATTTCGTCATTAGTTCCACTTATCTTTGCGTAGCACGTAATAACAGCAGCTAAATCTTTCTTGATTCTTTCAATAGTCCTCTTGCCAACAACAGTATTAGCAAAGGCGTTACAATCGTCTATGGTTTCTATTAACGAATTGAGTTTTTCGTATTCCGCTACCAATTCGTCGTCAGGCATCAAGCGATATTCTGTATACTCCTCTGTCATACAGCACCTCCTTCAGGGATTCCAGCACCAGCAGAAACGGCTTCTGCCGTAGCACCCTGCTGTGATTCAGCTATATTCATTTCTCTTTCACGAACTGCCAATTCCCTGTTCTCAGCTTCCAATCGCGCAACTTCTTCTCGGCTCTTCATTTCACGTCGCACTTCTTCATCCGAAGAACATAGGTGTTCAGCAGCTACTTCGTACTGGTCAAAGAATTCGCTGGCTTTCTTCCTATCGTATATAGCCAATGAAGCATTTTGTTCCATTGCTCCTTTCCTATATTTTGATTTAAGATCGAGAGACAAGTCGTAAGCATGGCACAAGTCATCTTCAGTAACCGTTAAATCAACAATAGTCTCTTCGGTTTCACCACCAGCTACTTTCTTCTTTTCTCTCGTTCTGACTACTTCGCCTTCTTCGCCTACGTTAGTTTGTAAATAAATCAATGATTGTTCATAAACACTTTCCAGAAATGTCATTTCAAGAATCGTACCTTTTAACCTGTCAATGCCTTCTGTGCTTGATAGTAAATCCTGAAATGCCATAGCTCCACCACGAGTATAATTCTTGTCCATGTAATCTTTCTGACCAGTTAAACCTTCACCGATACCGTTAATCATTTCATATACTGTCATAGACGCTGGGTCCATTCGTGGTCCTTCGAGATACGCAGCCCCCATTCGTGCGTCAGGAGCAGATGTCCGTATTCTTCCATCTGGTCCGAAGGTTGGTTCTTTGTCGAAAAATTCAGAGTTATAAACAATGGGGCGTCGCAAATTCATTGTCATTAAATCAAGAAATAAATTGACAATAATATTCTTTGCCCAAGCTATACGCTGGTATGCTTCTGGAGTTGACATCGGATAGAAACGATTACTGTCAATCCATGCAGACGCTTTTATGAGAGGACATCTCATGTTCTGAAATTCATTTTCCTGTTCGTAAATTTTCGTAGTTCCATTTGCTATCCATAAATGCTTGTGACCATCAAATACTTTCAAAATGGGAACATGTATCGGAACACTGTCTGTGTCAGGAGTTAATGATTGCATATTTATGCCAGCCATCTTGCTGATTAAAACTAAAATATCAGTATCCGAATTAAATCCAGTTGACCTAGCTTCTGCTATTATATCGTCTACGCTTCCAAGTAAGTCAGGTTTTTCTCCGTCGCCAACATTAGCTTTATACATATCTTTCAATTGTGTTTCGCTGTAAATGTCAAGCAGGAATGATATTGATACTGGGCTATTCCCGTTAAAATCGTTTCCGTCAGGCATGATAACAACTTGACCAGGATTCAAATACCTAAACCGCAACGATTTCTTTGGAGCACCCAATTCCATAACTCTAGTTGAACGTCCCATCTCCCCGTTCTCTTCGATTTCCGTCAACTCAAACGAACTCGGAGGAGTAACGAAAAACGGCTCTATAATACCAAACCCGACACCACACTTGAAAGTATCTTTCAGTGTGGCTATAGAATTTCTGTATAATTTCATGCGGTATGTTACGAGATTGTTTAATGCTGTTTCCGATTTTCTTACTTGTTCCATCGTAACACCAGCATCAAGTGGCATTAAAGTCGGTTTGCCTAATGATAAGTATTCCAAAGCGACTGGCAATGCCTTTTCTACGGCATCGTAAAACGCCGCTATTGGAATTTTAGAAGTAGTAGGCCATGCGGTATCAAGAACGGTATTGTCATAACTTTGTTGCAATGACTTTAATCGTGTAAAATCTTTCTCGCTTTTCTTGTAACAAAAAGAAAAGATGTCCATATATTTCTGTACATCTTTATCTTTCGTACCAGATTTGTTCTGTGTATTCTTTGCCATTATTTTATACCATACTACTTTTTGCTATCCTTGTCAAGACTTTTTTCTTCATAAGCATATACATTATCGAATAATTGCTTACAGAAAAATTCTGAAAGAATAGGCTCGGTAGCCGGCACGGTCATATTGCCGTTGGCATCAAGAGGAATTTCAAGTACGTGCTCCATGCCATCTACAAATCTAATGTTCTCTTTAGTTTTTTCTACCCATATTTTTTTACATACTGTTATCATTTCATCTCTCCTTATCTGAACTTTTCCACATTCTCTCCCAAGTAAACTGGATTCTCGTCTTCTCCATTAAGTTTAAGATACGGCAAATGCTTCCAGATGAAACCCTTCGGTTCGCCTTGAGCATCTCTTGACTTGCGGTTCCTGGTTACTTGGCTGGAATAGTGTCGCCAAATATATATCCCCTGTCCATAACAAATTGTCGTATCCATCGTAGATTGTTCGGTGTGGTCAGGGCGATACGAACCTCTTACCTTTTTAACTATACAGCCACTCAGCTCCTGCAACAATGCTTCGTCCCTGATTTCAGGTATTTCGTCTTCTTCATACTCGTCAAGCACTTCTCGTATTCCATCAAACAAAGCAATGCGCGTTGCGGCGTTTGTATCAAACCCCTTAGTCCCACGAACTTTTTTCGTAGAGTCTCTTATAGAAGTCTGAACAAACCAATATGGATATTCAGCGTTCTCGGCATAGAACAGAGCGTTGTAACTTCCCCTCGTTGGACCCTCGGCACATAGTAATGCATTGTTGTAATACCTTGTGGCGTACATACATACACGTGCAAAGTTCTGTGTCTTCATGGTGCTTCGCAGGCTGGCTACTATTTGTGGAAACTTTTCTTTTTTACTTTCTTCGGGCAATCGCATTACGAGCGATGCAAGAACATCACCAGCTTCACTTGGTATATCGCTGCCCTCGGCGGAATCAGCCATCAAGTAATACATATAATCGTCATTCAACTTCTCGTAAATCTTCCACACATCACATTGGTTTTCCTTAACGTCTTCATTTTCAAGTCTGATTTTTACATTCATCAGTCCTTTTTTATTTCGCTCTGGTCTTGTAATGATACCGTCAAATTCTTCACACGGAATAAATCGTCCAAGAGTATATGGAGCTTTAAGCTTACGTATCCATTCGTTTATCTTGCCTCTATCGTAGTACGGTTTTCCCTTTGCTTCGGTATGGAAGCCCCAGATACGTGACCCTATTTCCCACTGCTCCATCAATGAACGCCTGTGTTTAATTACTTCTTCCGTCAGGTACGGTGTGTCGTAACTTGTTGCGTGAAACACTTGGTTGTTTTCAGGATCTTTGTCGTCATCAAAAATAAGTTTCCTAGTATAAGTCATCCCGTTGTATGGAGTCATAGCCATGCTGAAGTATGTGCAATGGTTTATTGCAGATGTAACGCAAGCCTTGTTCTGTGCTTCTTCATCAAAGAAACAGGCGTGAACCAAGTCAGCTTCAAAAGATACCGGGTCTGATTCATAAGAAATAATTATAATCCGCGTGTTTCTCATACAGTGAATCGTCCACTCGGATTTTGTGTATCCATTGAGTCCGACGCTCTTGTTGAGAAATTCTGCTGGGAATAGGCTCAAAAATGATTGCGTGAATCGAGGCCACCATAGTTGCCATAATGCCTTATGCGTTGTTCCAATCCATATCGTTTGACCTTCGGGGCATATCTTCTCTTCTGGATATACACCAGCACCCTCTATGAATCCACAATTCCACTCATCCCAGCCTTCGGGGACTGGAGCCTTTATATCTCTGTCAATGAATTTACCAGTTGATGAATCCAATCTGCCAAAACGATTTATGTTATCTGGCGTGATGAGCCTGCGTACATTAGTCTTGTACCCCTTGGGAAATCGTAGTGATATTGGCAGATCTCCAGAAATCATACCTCCCACCTCAATGAGTTCTGGATATGTTTTGCCCGCGCGTGAGGCGGCTAACATGGTTCTGAATTTTGCGGTAGAAAGCATGAACCCTGTTTGAAACGGGTGTGGGTCCATGCCTATGTGGCGCACAACCTCTTCGTCGTATAGATTGATACCATCCTGTTTAGCTTGCTCGATAACTTCTTGCGGGCGTTTCTTAACGTCCCAAGGCTCAAACCTATAGTAAGGATGGTCCCCTACGTCGCCACTAAATTTTTTATCTAAAAACTCTTCGATTTGCAAATGAGCTAAGTTTTCAGCCATGTTACTTCTTCCTTCTTCCAGTTGCAGGCATAGCTATATTTTTAAGTCCTGTTTGAAATGCCTTTGATAAATCATTCGAATCAATCTCACCCACTATATGCTTCTTGCACACATTGTCAAGCATACGATAAATTCCGTAAAGCCATTGTTTAACTTCATCTATATGCACGTAGTCGCTCTCTTCAATAATATATGCGTTACGGGACAGATCGCTTATAGCTTTCACCAGCTTGACCACTCTATCAATCTTAACATCATCGGTCATTAATACGGCCTCTCCGTCTTTGCCTTTCATCGTAAGGCTCTCGGCTCCAGTCTTGCTGTACATCTCCTCGACTTCCTGCATATGAGCACGAAGGACATTAAGCTCTTCGCCCAAGTCCAATCTGCCGTGAGCGGCTTCCGCCTGTTTCCTGACCTCTTCAATATAATCCCTATCGCTCCTGTATTTGATAGGGTTCAAGGGGTAGCCTTGTTGTATCGCTATTGTCATTGATTTACTTACCTGCCTTCCAGAATCCACATCGTGAAAGTAACAGTACCCAACTCCATAATGCTTAGTACCCCAGCCTGCTACGTGCTTACATTGGCAAAAGTCACAAATGTGTTCCCTTCGATTTCCTGAATGACTGAAATCCCCAGCCTTTTCGAGTTTCCTTATGAACGGGTCTCTTACTGACCTCTTGCCTTTTCCTGGACATCTTGGAAAGGGATGGTCGGCATCCAGCCCCAGAGAATGCTTTATCTTGATTTGCTCTTTCCTGCTCGGCATCGGCAACGGCTTGACGTACTTTTGGTACACCGACCACTTGAATCTTCCCTTTGGCATTATTCATTACTTCCTATATTCTTTCAATACTTCCGTTGACATCATCGCTACGCCGGTTACTATTGCCTCCGCTTCAGACAACTGTGTGATACATGATTTATCTTCAGGTGCTGTCAACATTGACAAATCGGTCACTACAACAAAAAACTTTGAACTTTTAGTCAACTTAACGATTTCCTTCAACATGTCCTCGTATGCCTGCACCTTGGTTGGTCCTTCTTTCTTTGGGGCTTTCTCCTTCTCATCAATGAGAGCATGTAGGTCGGCTACGCTCATCTTCATCTTCACCGCGGTCTCAAGATACTCTACCTGTCTGTTCATGTCCAGCTTCGCAACTTCCCTGTGGTGAGACCATGTTAGCTCTTTCCGCCTCACATTAGGTGCAACGGAGTTAGCTACCCACATCATATCACATAGACCTTGATACGAGTAGTCTGTAGCGTCTACGAGCTGTGCGTACTTCTCGCCATAGTTCCGTTCGCTATACACCAGCAAATCACCAAGCCAGAACCGTATGGAATCAGATACCACCTTCAATCCCATCAGCATACTCTCAACCTGCTCGAACTTCATGCCGTCAGGTATCACGAGCGATACTTCATCCAGCTTGTAATTGCCAAGCATGTTCTCCTGTCGGAATAGCTCCAATGCTGACGATACTCCGTTTTCACTATTTTCCATCATACCTCCTGTTGTGTGTTAATCTTTAGAGTGCCCAATGAAGGGAGACCATCCTGCCTCAACTCCGTGAGTTGTTCGTCAGCATTTGTGGAACCTTTACTACCCTTCAATGGATACACTCCTCATTTTCGTTTCGGGCATTTAACTCCAGCCGCCCTGCGTCTTCCAATCTTACTCGTCTTCCTGCGGGCTGACCCTTTGAACGGACCATCACCTGTACGAACTCCTTTAGCTGTCTTTCCCATCGTTTGCCTCCCTGTTTCTATACCATGGCGCTAATGCTTTGATTACAAGTAGCTCGATCAACGCAGGACTCGACACCTTTGCCGTGGTCTCCGCCACCTCGTCTATCTCTGCGGCTACCTTGTCATTAAACTCTACTGTGTATATCTTTGTCATTCATCACCACCACCTTCCATTCCTAAGCCTCTCTTGAGCGCGTCGTTGGCTATCCAGGACCGGCTCCGCTCTAAATCATCGCTCTTCGCGTCAAGTGCCTGAAGCACTTCCGTACTCAAATACAACGATACTGACTCCTTCGTACCTCGTATGTCATTGCCTTCGTTTTCCATATTTGTTCCCTCGTCTGTTATTTACCAGATGCTTCTGCAATCACATCTAATCGTTGCCACTCCCGCCACAGTTCGGGATAATTATCTCGTATTAATCGCCTCTTTGTCTTACCACCCTTTGGACAACAGAAGCATGATACACGGCTAAACACATCATACAGCCCGTCCCAATGGTAGCCTAATGCTTTACAATATGCCAGACTGTCTGCCTCGCTCATACCTGCTTCAATCAATGGAAATTTGACAGGCCACTTGCGTTCAAGCATCCACTTGGTTTGTGTTCGCTTGACCTCGTCAGCCGAAAATCCTATATATTCTACCTTATCACCCTTAATCCCGCGAATGTATTTAAGGCACGAGCTGTGTTTACACGCCGTACACCAACCACCAGCAGACTTCGGCCAACCGTAGACGGCAAGCTGTTCGTTGAAGTGGCGATAATATCGAACACGCACAACAGGGAGTCCGGTGTTAGCTGTTACCATTGCAAGGTGTGCTTCCATCTGTGGAAAGTCCCACTCGGTTTCAAAGTAGACAAGTTTCCCGATTGATACACCTTGCTCAATCAACAAATGCAACATCGCCGTGCTGTCCTTACCGCCCGAAAATGATACTATATTTTCCATATTTGTTCCCTCG
>Ga0208905_1000844_pt1 | contig 15483 bp, 13 predicted proteins | sample AntAceMetag02UKS_FD_184776 | JGI IMG/M metagenome (GOLD analysis project Ga0208905, IMG submission 184776) | Saline lake microbial communities from Ace Lake, Antarctica - Antarctic Ace Lake Metagenome 02UKS (SPAdes) (version 2) | ecosystem: Environmental > Aquatic > Non-marine Saline and... | reverse complement strand
CCCATACTTGGTAATTTAACGCGTAAGGTATACGCAGCTCAGTCCAACAACGTTTTATCCATCATGCTGCGCACGATGGGATAAAACGCTATTCGTTACATATAAACGAATTGAAATGAATAATATGATATTTCAAAGAGATATTAAAGATAACAATCTGAAATGACCTAATTTAGTTAGTACAATTAATCATTGGAGTTCATTCAGAGATATCTTGATTTCTTTTTCTTCTTGAGCCCCACTTCGTGCGTGTTCATATATATGAGGTTCAATAATTTTGTTTATTGTTCCCCGTAGTGAGCGAGCACCGGTGCCTTTCCGGATGGCATCATTTGCTATCGCTTCCAGTGCTCCCCTTGTGAATCTGAACTGGATTCCGTATTTTAGGCTGTCGCGATTGATTGCTTTCAGGAGGCTGTTTTTACCCCTGTTCATGATCTTTATCAGGTCTTTTTTTGTGAGGGGATGGATGGGCGATATTACAGGAATCCTTCCAACAAACTCCCGGATCAATCCATAGCTAACCAGATCGTCCCCGGTTACTTCAATCGTTTCCTGTTTTAAATTGCCGGGTGAATTCTGTGATGCAAAACCTATATTATTTTTTTTGGTTCTCTCCTCGATAATATTTCCGATGCCGGTGAAAGCTCCCCCGAGGACGAAGAGGATCCCGCTGGTATCCATCTCGATCGCTTGGGAACGATAAGTACGGCTACCATAACTCCCAACCGAAATAACATCTCCGTCCAGGGCTTTCAGTAACGCTCTCTGGACGCTACTTCCGCCGACGTCTCGGTTGCTGAAACCTTCAGCTCCGCAGGGTGAGGCGATCTTGTCGATCTCATCAATGAATACTATTCCGTTTTGAGCTTTTTCAATATCCTTGTCCGTGGAAAGATAAAGTCTCCAGAGAACTTCGTAGTAACTGGCTCCCACGTATCCTTCTTCCGTCCATGTGGTAGCATCTCCGATGGCATAGGGAAGACCCAAGATGCGGGCGAGAGTTTTTATCAGGTGAGTCTTTCCACATCCTGTAGGTCCGATCAGGAGGATATTTTTCTTGATGGAAACCTGGTTCTTCGCCTCTGAGTTTGCCCCGATCAGGTGTTCGAATGCTCCCACCGCCAGAGTTTTTTTCGCGGGATCCTGTCCGACCACGTACCTGCTCAGTTCCCGGCTGATGGCAGCAGGTGTTGGGAAGTGTTTTAAAGCATTCTTGATCAATTCCGGGCCGGATAGTTCTTTGGCTGCTTCTTTGATGATTAGTTTGCCAGGCAATGGCTCTGCTTCGACCAGATACTGAAAGACATCATTAGATAGCTCCGGCCCATCGAAACCAGGCCGTCTTTTCCCTTCCTGTAATATCTCTTTTTTAAGCAGATTCTTGATAGCCCGCTGACCGGCTACCATCCCGTGCATATTTTCTCCCGCGATAGCGGAGAGGAGGTTGCTGCCGTTAAAAGGATGTTGATTAGGGGTAATCTTCCGGATGGCCAGGGCGCAGACTATGAGTTTCTCCAGTTTCTTCAGTTCGTAAAGCTCCGCCACTCTATCTATGTGGAGTTCTATCCCATTATTATGTGTCCGTTCCAGTCGTTGGTTGATCTGGCTGTTTATCTCCCTGATCTCGGGAGATTCGAAGTAGTTGCCGGCCATGCCGGGCTTAGCCTTACTCTTTTCGATAAGGAGTAGCCGGATATCTTCAAGATAATCGAGGTCGTCACGGTAATAAAAAGACTGTTGATCATCCTCATCCTGGATAAGTCTAAAATTATTCTGATCCGGTCCCGCATCGGGAAGAGTATCGAGAATTGCAATCTGTTCGGTCATAGGTCCTACCTCCCGAATATATTATGGTTATCTCGCCTTTGTTCTGTATATTTTATTGCTATTATGGATCTCCCTCAGAATATCAGGCCTTAAAAATTCAATCCCTTTTTCTGAGCAGGTATCACGGATATAAGAAAGGATGTCTTCCAATTCCCGGCTTATCTCGAAGGGGATGTATATTGAGCGCATGTTAACTCTCTCAGATTCTATGTAACTGCCGTATTCGTGTAATTTGTCCCCATCCCATTTCAAGACATTAACCGTTTTTAGGGAGTAACCTGTAGCGCACCATGGACCGCACCGGGCAATGATTTCCGAAACTCCGTCGTGATCCAGGTCTTCTGTCCAGGCTTCCCTGATCTTGCCTGGTTTCAGGGTGGTTATGAGGTTCAGGTCCCGGTCATATATCAGGATAGCCCCGCCGTAAGTCTCCCAGGAGCAGAAACAGGTGACCTCCCCATCAATCTCAGGCACGATATTTTCCCGGCAATAATCTATACGCAGGGAAGATAAAGTATCACCGGGAAAGATTTCCTTCAGGTCATCACGGACTATCTGATCGGAGATTTCATTGCCACAGTTGGTCAACTGGAATGTGAGGCAGCACCATGTAAGGAGTACTATTTTCATATTGCATCATTCTCCTTCCACCTCTGATAAAGCAGTGTGACTAAAATAATAATCTTCAGCACGCATTCCCCGACCAGCATGAATACAAAAGCAGTGATTAGCCCGGCCGGGATAGCCCGGAGCAGTCTCCACCCGGCTACCAGGTAACAGACAGTTCCGAAAAAGGAGAGAAAAAGGGTTATTTTGATGAAAGCATCAAGTTTGATCGGGAGGCGATTCAGCAAGTTTTTTATTTTTTGTCTATTCATAACTATTATACCGTTTTTCAGGATTTTGTTAAAGACCGGGGGCATTTTTTTTAAAAAACCTAAAAAAAGAGACCACCATTTTTAATGATGATCTCTTTATAGCACGCCGCCCCTGACACCTTGTGTCAGGGTAGTTTAAATATCTTCAATTATTGATTCTGGTTGCTCAATTTTAAATTTATTTTTAATAGGCCCATAAATAAACCTGGCGAATTGATCAATATTCCAAGGTGTTGATTCTAGATCGTCTCTAATTTGAGTTCTTATTCTTGCCGGAATAGAACTTGGTTCATTGTAAGTTATATTTTCATGGGTAGCCCATAATTGCCCCATTAGTTCTAATGATTGAAAAAAGAATTCAATCTTCTCGGGATTTTTACGGATTGAAAATAATACGGTATGAACTTTTTTATTTTCCATTTGCTTAATTATGTCTGATAAATCCGTTTTGCTCCTCAAGCGAACGTTTTTAATTGTCTTATTATCTGTCCCTAATTGATCGCTAAACGGGAGGACGGAGCATAATCTCCTTGAATCTCCTCGTATATCTTTTTTCAAACTATGCTCTATCATATAAAACCTTTCCAATTGATATAAGGGGTTTTTTTTGTATCTTTTGATGTTCCTTAAATCATTTGTGGTATTAATTAGTTCTACAAGTAAGTTATACCAAGATCTTGGTTTAATATAGGTTTCGACTTCTATGACAAGGACAGTTTTTCTAGTTATTATTACTACATCTGGCTCGCCCAGCCCCCATCTTTTCCCGAAATTTGGAAAAAGATAGATTTTTTCCAATTTACCATAGTAGTCAACTGATTTTTCTTTTTTGTCTTGATATCGCAAATATTTGTAGAAAATATTTTGTTTGTCCGGATTTCTTGATAGTTGTTCAAAAAATTCAAAAGTAAAACCGTTTTCACCACAACATTGAAATCTTTCATTGCCATTCATATCGAATATATCTCCTCAAGATGTCTTATTTCATTAGTTAGTTTATTCCGCAAATGCGTAGGGGCAATTAGCTCAGCTTTTGATCCGAAGCTGAGAACGAAGCTGATCAATCTCCTCATATCGAAAGTTTTGAAAGTCAACTCCAATTTTCCGTTCTTGAGTTTCCGGGTCTTCCCGGCTCCCCATTTTGTCTTTTTAATATCGTTAGCCACTGATTTGTCAAAGACGATCTTTACCTCTGATCCCTTGTCCGCATACTCTTTCGGGAGTTTTTCGGTCCAAAACTTTTCCAGGTTAAACTTCGAATCTTGTTTGAACTCCTCATCGGTGATGGTCAGCTTACTGAATCGGTCAGTCCGGAAGAGCCTGATGGCTTTTCTCTTGTGAGAGCATCCCACCAGGTACCAGAAGCCTGACCGGTAGCATAGCCCATAAGGATCGACCTTTTGTGGCTCGAACTTCTGTCCAGATTTGGCGTATTGGAACGTGATGGTTTTATCTGCCGTCAGAGCCTCCGTTATTTTTTCCAGCACCCGGGGGACTTTGGGAGGTATCTTCCAGGGTTCTACATCGATCAGGATTTTATTGGCAATGCTCTTCGCGTTTTCGCTGAAGAGGTTGGGTAGGCTGGCGAAGAGTTTCTGGAAGGCCTTCTTGAAGTTCTCTCCCTCGATGAGGCCGAGTTTCTGCCCGGCCACGCTTCCCATGAGGGTGAGAGCAAGGATGTCCTTTTTCGAGAAGGGCAGGGGGGGGAGCCTGTAGCCCGGCATCAGAGAGTAGCCTCCGTTCGGTCCGTCCTCTGCCCGGATGGGAAAATCTCTGGGGATGACAGAGATATCCCGATATATGGTCCGGATGTTGACCTCGAACTTTTCAGCCAATTCGCGAGCCGTGACCTTCCTATTTTCATCAAGGGTCATTAAAATACCTAATAGCCTATCAGCTCTCATAAAGATTCCTCAGTTTGTATTATCGAACCTTAATATACCATCCCTGACATCTGATGTCATGGTTAAATTCGAAATCAATCAATTTAATTAATCAAAATCAACCAAATCCGGGAATAGGGTGGAGAGGGTGGAGGGCGAGTACTAAAAACTTCTGTAAAAAATATATACCTTTCCCGGAAATACCGGGAATAAGGTAGTGAAAAAACTACAGAAGATTTACGAATGGCCCTCCACCCCCTCCACTCTGGGATAATATTCGTAGGGAATGACAGGGATGGTGGATAATCGGGAATGGTAGGGAGGGGAGTAAACCGGTTTTATCAGTTATACACGGGTCAGCTTGAAAAGGTACTTCGTAAAAGGTCTATATTTCGAAGTGTTTGACATAATCCGCTGGGGAATAAACGGAACCGAGGAGTTGGTGATTCCGAAAACCCGGAAAATGACTGAAATCAGGTGTTTTTGAGGGATTCCTTGGGAATAAGGGTTTGGTATTGTCAACGTATTATAACCCCGTAGAGAGGATCCCAGGGGGTTAAATGGGGGAGATCTGCCGGAGGGGGCTGTCGTTAATTTAATCCCGGAATCATCCATTAGGTTTTACCCGATTTTGTCCCAGAGTATCTGCCGGCACGCACCGAACAACGTCCTCCCGGCGGATATGTATTTCGGGAGAGCCGAGGGAATAAAAATCAGGATCTAATCATTCGTACTGAAATACAGCATTGTTTTATAGCTGATTATCTTTAATGCTCGACCACATCCCTACGGAATGCATCGACTATAACAACAATCTCATCTAATGCCGAAGCTAGTGCACTTGAAATTCCAGCATCGCTTTGCTCCTTGCCAAATTCAGCTTCAAGCTTAATTCTATCCAATAATTCTTCTAAAGTCATATCTCCCCCCTATGAATCTCTGTATTAGCCTGTACGGTCTTATCTCTCCCGGATATGGACAACTACCCTCCCGATATTCGGGGTATCTGGCCTTTCCAGGTAGTTATTGTGTAAAAAATTAAATCTCTTTCCTGTTCTCTGATAGGGTGGATTGTGTAAATGTTATTTTGGGTTTCCTTATAACCTCTCACCATCCTGATACTCAAACTCATACAGTTTATGACCGGTCTCGTCCCAAGCTATCGACTTCCCGTGTTTCTTGCCGTCACGGTACTCCGACTCCATAAATTTCTGACCGTTCTCGTACCAATGTATCGACTTCCCGTGTTGCTTGCCGTCACGGTACTCCGACTCCATAAATTTCTGACCGTTCTCGTACCAATGTATCGACTTCCCGTGTTGCTTGCCATCACGGTACTCCGACTCCCTAGATTTCTGGCCGTTCTCGTGCCAATGTATCGACTTCCCGTGTTGCTTGCCATCACGGTATTCAGAATCCCACTCCTTCTGCCCATTCTCGTGCCATCCGATTGTCTTCCCGTGTAGCTTGCCGTTGCGGAACTCGCTTTCTCCATTCTTCTGTCCACTCGTATACCACCAAATCGACTTACCGTGTAGCTTGCCATCTTGGTACTCGCGCTCACTTTCCTTCTGACCGTTGGGGTAAGTTAAAGTAATCTTTCCCGTGAATGGTGTCTCGGAGGCCACGTCATAGAGAAGACCATCACGGTACTCTTGCTCAAACCGTTCTTCCCCAGTCTCATACCATTCAATTGACTTCCCGTGTAGCTTGCCGTCACGGTACTCCGACTCCGAAGATTTCTGCCCGTTCTCGTACCAATTGATTTCCTTACCTTGCCTCTTGCCGTCACGGTACTCGGCCTCCCTAAACTTTTGGCCGTTCTTGTGCCATTGGAAAAACTTACCGTGAGGCTTGCCATCACGGAACTCATTCTCGACCCGCTTCTGACCGTTCTCGTCCCAGGAAACCCTCTTGCTGGGTTTGCCGTCACGGTACTTGTACTCGGAATCCTTTTGCCCGTTGGAATGATACATGACAACCATTCCCGTTAATGGTCTGTTTAAAACTGGGTCGCATAAATTGTCTTCCATTTTTTGAAACAAAGTTAATCTATCTTTGACCAACGTCCCACCGACTGTTTTGCCGCCATCGTACTCAAGATCAGCCAAATTCTGTCCATCCTCTGACCAAGTTCTGTATTTGCCTTGCGGTTTCCCATCGTGGTACTCGGTCTCTGTCTTTTTCGGCCCGCTGGGCCAATACTCAACCGCTATCCCCGAGAAAGGTTTCTCAGAATTTATCTCGTATTTGAGCCCCCCCCTCTCAAGGAGTTTATCCATCTTCACTACCTTCTGCTCTACCTTCTGCGCCAACTGTCCTTTTTTCTCCTCACCATCCTGATACTCTAACTCCCAAGTTTTCTGACCGGTCTCGTCCCACTCTGTCAGAATACCGTGCGGCTTGCCATCGCGGTACCCGACCTCTTTCTTCTTCTGGCCGCTGGGCCAGTATTCAACCCCTATACCGGTAAACGGATCCTCAGAATTTATCTCGTATTTCAGTCCGCCCCGCTCAAGAAATTTACCCTCGTCCACTACCCTCTGCTCTACCTTCTGTTCCCCACACCCCACCGCAAAGATGGCTATTAGTACCGACAATATGCTTAATGCTCTCATATTTCTCTCCTTCAGAATATCCCCTGGAAGCCGATTGTATGTCCTTAGAGCTTTCTGGACAACTTAGGCCATTTCACTTTGGATAGATTCCCTTACCTCGTCACCGCCTCATCCCCGATTATCCATTATCCTCTAACCCGATTTTGCCCATGAGGGTCTGACGGCACACAGTCAGGTCGTGTTGCTTTGATTGGATTTAGGGTTATGCCCATTTTGACTTTTCAAGTCCGTTTGATTGAGTTCAGGTTCTAACAATTCTTCTGCTTCACTCAGGATATCTAATGTCTCTTGACGAAGAGAACGCAATTCTTCAATATCTTCGCTGCCATAACTCACTCCGTATATATCTCCTGAATAACCTTCTTCGACTGCCTTAATTGCTCGTTCGATTATTTCCAAATCCCTACTTTCTTGCTTGTATTTTTCCAAAGCGCTTCTCTTTTTCTCTATTTTTTCATTCATTAAAGCTTCAAGACTTTTTTCCTCGCTTTCAGGTTCATCCATGAATTTGTTTCTAAGCTCAAGTAATGTTTCGCTTATAAGGCCAATCGCTTGAAAAAGCACACACACAACTACGCCCTGAAATAGAGATACTACTCCAAGTGCAATCCCAACAGGATTAGGGTCTGAGTTATATCCAACGGGCCTAGTCCCCATAGTTACCCATATAACTATTGCCCCAACAATTCCTAAACCTAAATATATCCACCCGATAATTTTTAAGGTGTCAGGAACACCAGAAATTTTATTGCCCATGAGTTTCCTTCCTTTTGCTCAATTTAAAGATTAAAATATTAATTCGTCCCCTACCTCGTCACCGGAACATCCCCCGACCCACCGAAGTAAACCCTTGATATGCTCCGTATAGCCCAAAGTCCAGAAGACTCCCGGAATATTCCTATATCATCAGTCCCATTACCATTAAAGTCAGCCGGCCGGGGCCAATCTGAACAACTACCATAGTAAATTCTTGTATCCCCCCTGATGGCCCAGAGTCCAGAACTCTCCCGGAAGATACCGATCTCGGTTGTTCCATTTCCTAATGTTTAATGCCATCCCCTTTATTTGAAGAAGATTGCCCTCAATTAAAACTGTCGAGTAAATGGCTATCACAACCAATCCGGCGATAAATCCTCTCCCCCTTCGGGAAGAGGCGCACTTTCCTGAATGCCGGATTCACAAGTGAACCCAGACAACCAGCCGGTCTCAGATTCTTTTCTTATTTCCACGAATCCGGATTCCTGCCGTGCCCCCGACCCTTCAGACAATCCGGACAACCAATTCGAGCTTGAGTCATTACCCGTTTCCGTATCAGGCGTATCTTCCCGGGCAAGCGGAGAGGGGGCCAGTCCATCTAACCAAGGAGAATCCGATTGTCCATCCTCCCCCTGAGGACTTGACTCTCTTTGGGATTCGGTGTCAGCTGGGAGTCCAGTGAGCCAACCTATCTCTGAATCATCGGTCATGACAGTGGATGATTTTACGGGTTCTGGTGACTCATATGATTCTTCACCTATTGTTGTTGCATCAGCAACATCTCTGGGACCAACTTGCAAACCCGCCTCCTCCGTCTCGGAAAATGACTCACTATCAATGTCATCAACAACACGATTTGAGTTTTGGGGCGTCCGCCTGTCCCCCCCTCCATAAGGCATAAGATAATTAGGCCTCCCTGATAGAGGGACCCGAGGTAGAGTAACCCAGTGATCCGTCACGTTAACGGTATTCGGGAGAATCGGCGTACGACCTATCGCCCTTAGATTGATAAAGACAGTCCGATTATTTTTGAATTCAATCTTTCTGGGCTTAGATTGCCAAATAATGTTATCCCGATAATCTACCAATGCGATCTTAATCTTGTGCTTCCCTTCATGCGGATATATTTTCAAACCCTGGATGTTTTTTGGCAATGTCAGCCAACTTCTCAGGTCAGCGCTTTCGGAAGCTACGTTGTATATGGATGCGGCCAGGGTACCCCATATGCCGAATTGTTCTTTTACAACATAAGTGGTGACCCCCTTGGTTGCGGCCCGAAGCGCTGCCCGAACGATCGTATAAGGCAAATTATCCACGAGGGTTCTGATAGCCTGAGCTTCAACATCGGTTAAAATCCCGGTATGACCTGCTTCTTTCCCATCGATATAAATTATCGCCTGATGCAGTTCCGTGGGAATAGTCTGATATACCGCGAAGGCGGTGGCTATAACCCCTACATTACGAATCGGGATGGCGATCTTGACCTCCTGTTTAACGGGAGCCAATCCACATTGATAAAAAAGAACCAACTCACCCCTATTCCGCAAGTCGATGCCCGATTCGCCAAGCGGAGTCCTGACATTCTCAGATCCCAGGACTACTGCATCGCGAGCAGCATATTCAAAATCGGGTACGATCTCCACCACCCGGACCGCGTCGATCCGGGCATCGTTATAGTCTCCATCCATGTCATACAAGATGGAGGATAGGTAGGAACCGAAGGCGGAAAGATAGAGGCTTTTAACCTTAGATGACAGATTAGCAGTTGATCCCATGGAGTTCAGAACTCGCTGGTTGATTTCGGATACCTGGTAGTTATTGATATTTTTTCCCTGGCTTTCTGATCAGCCGCGGCGATCGTATCTTCGTGTCTTTTCTTTTCTTTTTTCAGGCGTTCGTCAAGGCGTCGGATCTCTACGCGGGCCCCGTCCAGATCTCCGAGCATAATAAAATTTATGGCCTTACACACATGGAGCATGATCTTCTCATACCCCTCCCCCTTATAAGGGATCACAGTTTCATTCGTAAAAAGCGCGCTGCCTTCGCTGAGGCCTGCCCTGATACTGTAGTCCGGCCTCGATTCGTAATCTTTGATCAAACTATAGGCTTTCTCATAATCGTCATTGCTGCCCTGAAAATCCCCCATACACTGTTTTATATTCGCTCTTTCCAGAAGAAATATAAGTTGATCGACTCCACTCTCACAATCTCCCGGATCAATGTTTTTTAAGGATTCCGCGTAATTCCCACAAATATAATGATTCTTTGCCTTCGCCAACCTGTTCGTGTAGCTGGCGCAGCCGCAGAGAAGTATCAACAGGAAGATACCCAACACCTCATAAACATGCTTATGTTTCAGCTCGGATTTAACTTTTATCAAGAGCATAATCTATCCCTTCAACCAGGCAAGATGATGACCCACTAGATCAGTCGGGGGTCGCATGAAAATGCCTGTCCTAACTAAACAAACAGGGGTTATAGCTATAAAACTCATCAAGATCATTCATTCCTAAGCGCCTGAATCGGGTCTAATTTCGCCGCGTTATATGCCGGATAAAACCCGAAGATCACACCTACGATAATCGCCATTCCCAGGGCAGCTACCACCGCCCATCCAGTGACCACGGTCTCCCACCCGGCCAGAACGGAGATAAATATTGATATCGCGCATCCTAAGATTGAACCGATGATCCCTTCGGTTACTGTAAGAATGATCGCTTCGGTCAAGAACTGTACGGCGATATCTCTCTGATTGGCTCCCACCGCTCTCCTGATGCCAATCTCCCGCGTCCGTTCTGAAACAGTGGCCAGCATGATATTCATTATCCCTATACCCCCCACCAGAAGCGATATCCCGGCTATTCCGCCGAGAACGATATTGAATATCTTCTGGGTCTGCTGGGCTTCCCGGATAAGTTCCTGGGGGATGATCAGCTGGTAATCTTTCACCTGATGGTGGAAACGGGTTAGAGCGCTCTCAATTACCGCGGCCCCCTGAAGAACTTCCTCTATTCGGATAATATCATATACATTCTGAACGGTTCTGATCATCATGCTGACCTTGGAAAGATAGAGCGAACGCATTGAGGTGCGCTCCCCGAATTCGGCCGATTTAATTCCGGAGAGATTATATTCCAGGCTCAATCCCTTTAGAAGAGGCCGGGTCAGGTAAGCCCCAATGCCAGTCTCGTAGTTCTCATCTTCGTCATAATCACGGTTTATACTGGGAATAATCTCTACCAGTGTCCCGGTAATAAATTTCTGGGAAATACCAATGGCGAAGTTCTCAATGTCTGAACCATCTTCGCCGCTCCCTCCATAAATGGTGGCCGAACCGGCCGGTTCTATCTTCAACTCGTAATCTGATTCCGCGGAGACCAGTGAGTAGTGTGAACTGGTTATATTATCAACCGAATTCAGGAGAGAGCGGTTACTCTGGAGAGTCAAGTTTATCGCTTCTTCAAGTGTTAAAAAAATTGATTCCCCGTGATCTTTCCGGAGTACTTCTTGCTGATCTTTAGTTTGTCGTGACGGTGAAGCAGCAGTTGCCAGGCCGATTTCCGCCCGATTGTCATTACGCCAAGCCCGGTCAACCGAACAAGGGAACCAAGCAGATTAAATCGGACCAACGCCGAACTGACTTGTCGGCTGAGAGTCATGACAACATGATTCAGCATCAGGGCAAGAAAGTAAAGCGTGGTGACCGCGGTATGTAGCAGGATCTTCGTTATTTCATTCCCATCATCGAACGCCAAGCTCAGCAGACCTGAGCCTGCGATCGGGGCTCAGCTCTGCTGGAGTGAGTGGTTGGCCTTCTTTTGCTAAAAGAGAACAAGAGCATTCAATGCTAAAGTAGTATATCTGACATTATCAACATCGCCAAACCCCATGAAGTAAGACACTTCTCCTTCCAGTGCGAACTGCTTGCTGAAAAAGACATCTAAACCAGCGCCAAACCTACCGCACATACCCGATTCTTTTTCTGAATAATCGTAGAGTGTATAGTCCCCATCAGAAAAATGCCCCACGATCTTATCCTCCAATTCGCCATGAGCATAGCCGAGGCCCAAGACTCCATAGGGCCTAAAGATACTATCAAGTGGGATGAATCCTTTTCCATTAAAGGAGAAATTGTATCCAGTAACAGTAGCTTCTTCATCCCAATCATAGTAATACCAGTAAGGATAAATGTAGGTATATTCTCTTCCTGAATTATCAGATTTGAATTCATTGAGGTATTGAAACATGAATTCTAAAGCAAAGTAGTCCGTAAAAAAGTAACCCGCTTTAATATCCAATCCCCAGGTATTATCCCAATCTACTTCACTCAACTCGTTAGCGAAGTTCTCGAAATTATAATTGAAGCCACCGCCAAAATACCAGCGTTTCGACAGGTCATATTTATTGGGGATTGTTGTCACCGTGACTGTCTCTGTTGTCGTAACTTCATTACCGACAGTCAGTGAATTTTCTTCAACCACAACTTCCTCTTCCACCACCTCGGTCACGTCAGCGGCAAAGAGATATCCTGAGCAAGTTCCCAAAGAAAACATTACGGTAGCTACCAGAGCGATGAAACATACTGTTCTGTTATGTGCCAAACTATTCATTTCTGCCTCCTTATCATCTCGTATTATATCTATAAATTGAACTTCTTGCCAGATAACCAAACCATCCCAGATATATGCTTACATTATTTCACCCCCTTTTACATATATGGTTATTAACTAATCGCAATTTCATTAATTGACTAACTCCTCTTAAAGAACTAATTATTCGCTTGCCCATCATGATAACTTCCTGATCGGTCTGTACATCATCAGAATTGATAACCTGCGGTCAGCAAGCCGCTTATCTGAGTGCTGGTAATCTCGTGATAAATTTCCCAGCTATATCCCTGATCAGGTCCAGCATATATGTAGTTTTTTTCTGAACCATCCGTTTCGAAATCGAGGACATCTACCCGGCCGGCAAGAAACAACCCGAATTCGAAATCATATCGGGCCACTCCCCCCAGTTTCCAGCCAGTACCGGTAGCATCTGTCTTCGCTTTGATATACCGTAATACATGGTCATCTTCGTCATTGGCAGCGACATACGGGGCGTATCCAAAACTGACTTCAAGACTGAAACCGCCTAATCCGATCTTACCGCTCACTTCGGGATAAGGCATATGTAATGATGCCTTGTACTTTCCGACCACTCCGGAAACACGATCATGGGGAATCCAGGGTTCTGTTGGGTACCACTGATCCAGGTTACTGGCCTCCCAATCCATATACTGGTAAAGATATCCACCGCCAACGCCCAAACCCCAGCTAAAATTTTGCTTTTTTTTACAGAGAAACCACCACCTGATTCCCGCATCTACCGACCAGGCATTCAACTCGGCATCACTTTCAGAATAAATTGTTTTTATGCCCGGATACTCCCAATCGGAGTCTTTCATCTTATCAGTTGGATCATTTACGCTTATTGAAAATGCTCCCCGCGCTTCGATTGTATCCGCATAGGTTACATCTCCTCCGACAGAGGCCATAACCACATCAAGCGGCCATTCCAGCTCGCTAAGCGGAAACCAATAGTCAAATTCGCTACCATCCGGCAATTTAACGGTATTGCCGATTCGGTAGGTTACATCCCCACTCCAGTATCCAACTCCCGACCATACATTCGCTTTCCAGGGACTTTTTCCATCTAACCGGGGTTTTTCTTGTTCAAGCAGTAACTTCTCCTTGTTCCCTATTTTTTTATATTGAGGCGATGATTCCAGTTCCATCATAAGCTCACGTGCATTTTCATCGGGGATCTTCGACAGCATGTGACTAAAATCTTCATCAGAATAGCTGGTTATTTCTCCCTCAATCTCACCGGTCTCAATATCCATTAAAATAGTATGAACTACATATATTCCTTTTTCACTTTCCACGGTGCCGGCAATAGTTTTATGAACCTTTAGTAACCGACCTAATTGCAATGCCCTCTCCATAATCGGCAGCTTTTCCAGAGTATGGGCATCAAGGTTTTTATATATGGCCTCACGATCTGCCAGTTTTAATCTATCTATACTTGAAATAGCCTGGATAAATGATTCGGTTACAAGCTCTGCCTGATCTTCCCCCAGACCATAGAGAGCTTCGAACGGAAGTACCGCACAGGTTGGTCTTTCGATTGCTATCTCCTCGGCTATAAGTTCAGATGGATATACGCAGATCAGGAAGATAAGACCTGTCAAAAATACATACTCACTGACCTGAATTTTATAGTCGAAAAATGTCATAGGGCCACGCAATCCTAAAATTACAATGCCTCTGAACTATCCACGATTGTGGCGGGAGTCCCTTTCCCGGTAGCTTGGTCCCATTCAGGAACAGCTTCCGCTCTAATATCGATAAAGCCTTTCCCTTTTTCTAAGCCATTCAACTGTAAAGTGATGTTTTTATTTTCACCACTGAACATTATCATCCAAAGACCACACCCCTTGTAAGCTAAACACTGGTAAAATTCATCATCTTCATTATAAGTTCTTATACCAACCTCGGTTATACTCTTGATTACTTTGTATTTTTCTGCGAGGGCCGTGCTGATTTTTTCAAATCTTATCTTTCCTTTATCCCCGGAAAAATCATTCGTTATAGTTTCACCAACCATGATGATTTTTACCAAATCTTTGTTGTTATTGAATACCAGTGTGTAATATCTAGCGTCTTTAATATTTTTCGGCAGGGATTCGGCCCGATAGATATATAGATTCCCCGATTTGTTTTTTAGTACCAGGATAGTTCCTGAACTTTTAACTTCCTCGGGAGACATCCCCCAGTTCAAACCAAAAACTGCCTCTCCATCAGCCCTGGCAAATGAGCTTACACTTAGTAACGCTACTGATATTATTAAAGACATTATCTTCATAGTCATCTCCTTATTGCTTTCTAATTTAATTCAAATCTTGTACATAATAAAAGTAGTCTGGGCCGCCTAATACATTTTATTTTGGATGATTTCCACGACCTCATCATCGGGATATCCCATATGACAAAAAAACCAGCCAGATACAAAACCCAAGGACGGGCAGTAGACAAAATTTTTTTATCACTCCAATTTTTCATATAATTGAAAGAGTAGAGTTCACACCAAGACTAAAAATATACCGACTATTCTGTCATAAATCAGGAAAACGATAGTTTCATTAGAATAAAGACAACTTTTTAAATGATATCTTCTCCACTCTTTCTTTACAAGAAAAATATCAGTTTTATTTGCTCATGATTGTCAAGTATATATATCCTGTTTATGGTTGTGATAAGTTGCCCCAAGTAAAGACGCCTTGACTGAATAATCTTACCCGTTAACACCGTTTCAATCAATGGAAATCCTGTAAGGTGGGTCGGGTATGTCAGTGTCGGTTTAAAAATGTACCACTGACCGGTCAAAAATGTACCAAGGAAAAAAGTCCCGAAGGGACGATAGTCAATAGCCCGAGGCGTAAGCCTCGGATAAAAAAGACCACATTCATTCTCC
>Ga0208905_1000840_pt1 | contig 15528 bp, 14 predicted proteins | sample AntAceMetag02UKS_FD_184776 | JGI IMG/M metagenome (GOLD analysis project Ga0208905, IMG submission 184776) | Saline lake microbial communities from Ace Lake, Antarctica - Antarctic Ace Lake Metagenome 02UKS (SPAdes) (version 2) | ecosystem: Environmental > Aquatic > Non-marine Saline and... | reverse complement strand
TTATGCCGCCTTTTAAAAAAAAGTCTAAACGGGGTAGATAATACTGCTCTTTAGAGAAATCTATCTTTTCTATTTCAATTTCTTTTCCCTCTTGGTAAAAATGTGGCGTAAATAAATTTGCTTCACCTTTTAATTCTACCAAAGCTTTGTTGGAAAGAGATACCACATTTATATTTTTAATAGCACCACTTTGACAATCAATAACAGGTACACTCAGGTAATGATTCCCGGCATACAAAACTTGCTCATTTTTTACTATTTCTTCAGGCCTGGTAACAATTCTATTCATATCTTATTCATTTAAATCCCTTTAATATTCTGGTTCCTCAATAGCTGAAGCAATCCCTCTAATTCTTCATAATATAAACATTCTACATTCCCCACTAATTATCCTTCTTTTTTATCTCAAAAACTAAAAAATTCGAATATTAATTCGGATTATCAATAAAACGAGCTATAAATATAGGAATAAAAAATATTTGGAAATATCAACAAGGAACGGCTGTATTTATAATATTGCTACTATAAATTCATATCTTGTCCGGGTAGGAAAGCGGATCAGTTACTGTAGAAGATGAATAAATTTTTTTATCCACTATCAAGATTATATCATTATGAAGTTGGAGTAATGAAGCAGGAATTTCGGTGTTAATATGCCTTGATATAGCTTTTAAAACTGCTTCTTTCTTCTCTAAACCCCATGCCATTAGAATAATTTTCTTTGATTTCATTATCGTTTTCATCCCCATGGTTATTGCCCTCTTTGGAACTTCATCTAAATTCCTAAAAAATCGGGAATTTGCTGTAATTGTATCATCGGAAAGTTGTATAATATGAGTTTCCGCCTCTAAGTTAATATCTGGTTCATTAAATCCCACATGACCATTTATCCCGATTCCAAGAATTTGTAAATCAATTCCCTCGACCTTCTCGATTTCTTTTTCGTAATTTAGACATTCCCGAACAGGATCTTTGGTGTCTCCTTTAGGTATATAAATATTTTCTTCTTTAATGTTTACATGATTAAAAAAATTCTCATACATATAGTAGTGATAACTTTGTGGATGATCAGGAGATAATCCCAAATATTCATCAAGATTAAATGTTACCACCTGCGATAAATCTAACTCGTCCTCTTTATACATTTTAACTAATTCTCTATACATTCCTTCGGGCGTACTTCCGGTAGCAAGACCTAACACAGTGTTCGGTTTATCTTTAATCTTCTTTGCAACCATTTTAGCTGCTAATTTACTCATCTCATCATATGAACTTATTAGTTTAATTTCCATAATCTTTACTATAAATTACCCTTCCCTTTTTAATTGTATAAATAACCTCAAAATTATCATCAAAAACGACAATATCTGCCCGTTTACCAGGAGTCAAAGAGCCTATGTCTTTATCCAGGCCTAAAAGTTGAGCAGGATTTAACGAAGCCATTCTAACTGATTTTTCTATACTTATACTCATTTTTTCTATCATGTTTTTAACTGCCTTACTCATTATCAAAGTACTGCCTGCCAAATTTCCAGATTCAAGACGGGCTTCACTATTTTTAACCATAACCTTCAAACCTCCAAGGCCATATATCCCATCCTGCAAGCCGGCTGCTCTCATGGCATCTGTTATGAGAATTATTTTATCTACACCCTTTGCTCTAACCAGTAAATTAACAATTGCCGGATGGACATGAACACAATCTGCAATTATTTCCGCAAATAGATTTTTTTGGGTTAGAATTGCTCCAACAGTTCCCGGTTCTCTATGATGAATTCCTTTCATCTGATTAAATATATGAGAGGATGATTTCAATCCAAATCTAATAGCAGAAATTATAGTTTCATAATCTGCAAAACTGTGTCCTACAGAGGGAATAATTCTATTGTCATTAAGGAAAGATGTAAATTTAAAATCTGTATCTAATTCAGGCGCATAAGTTACAATTTTTATTAATCCACCTGATTCTTTAATAAATTTCTCCATTACTTCTACAGATAGAGGTATTATTAAATCTTCCCTTTGGGCGCCTTTTTGTATTGCATTAATAAAGGGGCCTTCCAAATGGATTCCAAGTATTTCAGCCCCCTCTTCTGGAGACTGTTTACTATACTCACGAATATTATTTAGGGCTTTGATGGTATCTTTTATTGAAGATGTAACCGTTGTGGCTAAAAAACCCGTACATCCATTTTTTGCCTTAAATTTACTAATTTCCATCAATGCCTCATATGTAGAGTCCATGGTATCATATCCATTACCGCCATGACAGTGGATATCTATAAACCCCGGAACAATATATTCACCTTTATAAACACTATCGTATGAAGCTAAGCCCCTCTGCTTCTCTTCTCCGATATATTCAATTACACCATTATTAATTATTATTATACCGTTCTCTATTATCTTAAAAGGAGTTATGATTTTATTACCTAAAATAATTTTATTTTCTTTCAATTTTAATTTTACCTCTAATTCGTTTTTAAAATATTTTCCCAGGATTTAAAATTAGGTTAGGATCAAGAGCTTTTTTGATCTTTTTCATCATCTCAATCTGTGCCGGCTCTAATGCCATTGATATATACTTATTGCGTTTACTTCCTATACCATGTTCACCGCTAATTGTCCCGCCGAGTTCAATTGCTGCTTTATATAGCTCTGGAAGTAATGCATCTAATTTTTCATACCACTCATCCATCTGAAATTTTGGATTTTTAATAGGGGTTGGGTGCAAATTCCCATCGCCTGCATGGCCATAACATGGAATAGGTATATTATATTTCTTCGAAAGCTCTTTTATCTTTGCCATGAATCTTGGTATTTCTGATATGGGGACAACAACATCTTCAAGACTTTGATGGGGACTTACAAGTTTCCAGGCCTCTGCAATATTTCGCCTTATCTTCCATATCCTCTCTGATGTGGTAGCATTATCTGCAACATAAACTTCAATCGCTCCATTTTCCATACATAAATTTCCTATTATTTCATATTGTCCTTCCAGTTCCTGTTTGCTGTTACCATCAAGTTCTATTAAAAGCATTGCACCTGCTTTTTCAAAAGGTATTTTCTCATTTAGGTATTCACAAGATGTCTTAAATGATAGTTCATCCATAAATTCCATTGATGTAGGTATGATCCTACCAAAGGTCATTATTTTTGGTACAAGATTGATTGCGCTTTTTATATCTTTAAATAAAACAAGTAAGTTTATATTCGCTTGGGGAAGAGGTATCAATTTTATATATATCTTGGTAAATATTCCAAGGGTGCCTTCGGAACCTACCATCAGATGCATAAGATCATACCCGGTTACGTCTTTCATCCTCTTACCGCCAAGATGTACGATTTCACCTGTCGGTGTTACTACTTCAAGGCCATATATATACCTTCCTGTTACCCCGTATTTAATGGCCCTTCCACCTCCGGCATTTTCTGCAACATTCCCGCCGATATAACATGTCTCAACACTCATAGGATACCCTGCATAAAAAAGTCCATCATCTTTTACAAGGTTATTTATATCATTCGTGACAACGCCTGGTTCCACAACAGCTATAAAATTTTTCTTATCTATTTCAATAATTCTATTCATCTTTTCAACAGATAACACAATACCGCCATTTACGGGTATTGCCCCACCTGATAGACCACTCCCTGCCCCTCTTGGAGTTAGCGGTATTTTATATTTATTTGCAAGTTTCATTATTTTTGATATCTCTTCCGCAGTAAGGGGCTTTACTACAACTTCGGGCATATGAGCATAAGATTTTTCTGCAACTTCATCGTGAGAATACTGTTCCATAGCTTCAATATTATTATAAATTACATTTTTACTGCCCAATATTTTAATAAGTTCATTAATGACTTCTGAAGTAACTTTTTTGTATATCATTTTTGAACCTCTTTTACTTTGTATTCTTTAAGTCTTTCAATCAATAGTGGAACCACCTCATGTAAATCAGCTACAATAGATAAATTCGCAAGTTTAAATATCTGTGCATCGGGATCTTTGTTAATAGCAATAATATTTTCTGACGTCTGTATACCTGCAATGTGTTGAACAGATCCTGATATACCGTTAGCAATATATAATGAGGGTGAAATAGTCTTACCGCTTAATCCTATTTGATGGGGGTATGTTTTCCAACCCCTATCAACAACATCACGTGATGCACCAACAGCACCACCTAAAGTCTCAGCTAATTCATCTATCATCTTAAATTTCTCTTTTCTTCCAATACCTCTGCCAGCAGATACAACTATTTTTGCATCCTGCACAGTTACCTGCTGTGATTCATCTTTTATAAATTTTATAAATTTTGTTCCCGATTTAAGAATTTCATCATCATATTCTTTATATATTACCTCTCCTTTTCTATTCCTATCAGGAAGAGCTGATTTTGTTGAATGAGGTCTTACTGTTGCCATCTGTGGCCTTGTATTTGGCGTTTTTATGGTAGCAAGAATATTCCCACCTATTGCTGGTCTTGTTTGTAAAAGATTATTTGTACCCTCTTCTATGTCAAGAGCTGTACAATCTGCTGTAAGCCCAGTTTTTTTTCTAATTGCAACATAAGGCATTAGTGTCCTACCTAATGTTGTAGCTGCAGCTATAAATATATGAGGATTATATTCATCTAAAAGTGAAACTAAAACCCTTGCATATGGCTCAACAAGAAAATTTTCTAAATGTTTATCATCAACAACATATACCTTATCTGCACCTCTTGAAATTAGTTCATCTACATCATCTTTTCTTATATGGTAACCCAGTATTACTGAAGTAAGCGGAGAATTGAGCTTTTCTGCAAGTTTTTTCCCTCGGTTTAATAATTCATATGAAACCTCATTTAGTATGCCATGTCTTTGCTCTGCAAATGTCCACACTTCAGTCATCTTTGTCCTCCTCATATCAATTCTCTTAAAATAAGATAATCCATTATTTTATCTATTGCTTTATCTAAATCATCTTCATCCTTAACTATAAATTTTTCACCTTGCCTTGATATCTTTTGAGAAAATATTTTAACCACCCTTGTAGGAGAACCATTAAGGCCTAAACAATCATCTTGTGCATCAATAATTTGTGGACCCCATATTGGTATCTTTATTTCTTTTGCTTTCAATTTTCCTTTTAAAGTTGGCAATCTTGGATTGCTTATTTCTTTTACAACTGTTAATACAGCTGGCAATTTCATATCTAAAAGTTCATAACCCCCCTCTACCAGTCTTTTTACCTGAATTGAGTCTTTTTCTACTCTGACTATTTCACTTGTAAATGTTGATATTGGCAAATCAAGGAATGATGCTATACCTGGTCCTACCTGTGCCGTATCACCATCCGTAGCTCTTTCGCCACACAATACAAGATCAAAATTCCCTATCTTCTTTATACACTGTGATAACACATAAGAAGTAACCCAAGTATCAGAGCCGGCAAATTTTCTATCTGATAAAAGTATTCCCTTATCACAACCCATAGCAATTGCTTCTTTTATGGCCTCAATTGCTTTACTTGGTCCCATAGATATGATAGTAATTTCACTACAAAATTGTTCTTTTAATCTAATTGCTGTCTCAATAGCATACAAATCAAGTGGGTTTATAATACTTTCAACACCTTCTCTAATCATCGTCCCTGTTTCTTCGTCCATTTTTACATTGCTTGTTTCAGGTACTTGTTTTATCGGCACAATAATCTTCATTTACTGCGTTTTCTCCATCAAATAAAATTAATTAATTTTCTGAGGTTTAGATATTTGTTTAATAAACATACTCACCATTTTAAATAATTATAAAAATTTCTACCTGGTGTAATGTCACCCAAAACAACCTGCTTTTTAGCCTTGGTAATCTGAGGAACATTATTAGTTATGCCTTTCATAGTTTGATAAGCCAAAACTGCAAAAGCAATTGCTTCTTTAGCTTCACTGGAAAATCCTAACTCTTCTTGAGTTAAAATATTTATATGCCCATCAGTTAGCAGTTTATTACAGTAATTTTTAATCATTTCCAACAAGGTTAAATTAAAACTTCCTCCTCCGCTGATAATAATTTGATCAATTTTACCTTTAATAAATTTTCGATAGGAATCAACTATTGAATAAGCTGCAAACGCAGTAGCAGTAGCAAGAATATTAGCTGCACTTAATCCTATTTTTTGCCCTTGGCAAATAATTTCTCTGGCATACGAAAGACCAAAAACTTCTCGGCCGGTTGTCTTAGGAGCCTTTTGGCAAATAAAAGGATGTTTCATCAACTCTTCTAAGAATTCTTCAGAAACTTTGCCTTCTTTGGCCCACTTGCCATCCTGATCATATTTTAACCGACCATTGCTTAATATAGAAACTATCCCATCAAGCAACATATTCCCCGGACCAGTATCTGTACCTTCAATCTCAGTAAAATTAGCTTTTGCAGGAAGATAAGTATAATTAGCAATTCCGCCAATATTTTGTAATACTCGGTTATGCTCTAAACTGGCATATAATAAATAATCAACATAAGGTACCAAAGGGGCTCCTTCTCCACCCGCTGCCACATCCCTAACCCGAAAATTACTTACCGTAGTAATTCCTGTTCTCTCTGCTATAACTCCGCCTGCCCCAATCTGCAAAGTAGAAATAAAATTTTTTTCCCTTACATCATGATAAACGGTTTGGCCATGAGAACCAATCAAATCAATTTCTGACAAACTTATACCTGCTGTTTTTGCAACTTTTAAGACAGCTTTAGCAAATAATTCTCCTAATTTAAAATTTAACCTGCAAATCCTATCAACAGTCCCGAGTTTCTCATCACAGCAAAGTAAAATTTCTTCATATACTTCCTGGCTATATTTCAAGGTGAAAAATTCCACTAATTCAACTTTCAAACAATATTCTTCTTCTATTTTAACCAAAACTGAATCAATTCCATCCAAGGAAGTACCGGACATCAAACCGGCTACAAATTTATGACTCATCCTTCTCACCTCCAAAAAAACCGAAATTCCTATAGGCATTAAGCCTTTTACATATACATCTCTTTCTTATTAAATTTGCCTTATTCTAAGAATTACAAAATAAACGTACAACTAAATTATGTAACAAGGGGCGAAATGAAATAATTTTTCTATTCTCCCTTGTTGGATGAACTCGATTAGTTAACAAGGCCACACCTATCTTTGATTTAGGATCGACCCATATAGATGTTCCAGTAAAACCAGTATGCCCAAATGCTGATTCACTAAAGAGCACTCCGCCAGAAGAATGAGGATTTCCGATTAAATCCCAGCCTAAACCTCGATGGCTATTTAAATTATGGGTCCAATCTTTTGCCATCAATTTCACTGAATTAGAAGATAATATCCTGACACCTTTATATATTCCGCTATTTAGCAACATTTGCGTAAATTTACCTAAATCATCAATTGTAGAAAAAAGACCAGCATGCCCACTAACTCCATCAAAAGAAAATGCATTCTCATCATGCACTTCTCCAATCATCATTCTATCCCGCCACACACACATCTCAGTGGCAGCATAATCTTTATTTTTAGTACAAGATAATTTTTTTAGAGGATTAAAGGCGGTCATCGCCATCCCTAAAGGTTGGAAAATATGTTGACTGGTATATTTATCTAATCTCTGCCCGGTCACACGCCAAATCAAGTCTCCTAAAAGAATAAAATTTAAATCACTGTATATAACTTTTCCCCCCGTTTTAACCTCTAAAGGACTTTCTAAAACATGTTTAATTTTTTCTTTATAATTAAGACCTCGATCCCATAGACAAATAATCGCTGGAAATCCTGATGTATGAGTTAATAGATGAAAAATGTTTATCTCTTTTTTTTCATCGGGTAGTTCAGGATAATAATGTTTTAAGTAATCCCAAAGATTAATCTTCCCACTCTCAATTAATTGCATAATAACAGTAGTGGTAGCTACTACTTTGGTTAAAGAAGCTAAATCAAAAATAGTATCTTCTTTCATCTTAATCCGTTCTGGTTCTAACTGAGCATAACCAAAACTCTTCTTATAAAGAACTTTTTTATCATTAACTACAGCTAAAACAGCACCCGGAAAAGCACCTTCTTCTAATTCTTTCTGAATAAACTGATCTATTTGTTCTTCTCTTTCCCGTTTAATCATTTTTAATTTTCTCCTACGATCTACTTAATTGTTAATTTTCCCGTAATTTTTAACAATTATAAATACTTTTTCGTGCTATTTTTTCTCATATAATATACCAAGAAAGCAATATATTTTCTAAGATGATAGCCATACATCTGTATCGACAGTCAAAATTGGATATTTTATTTCTTTCTTTACCTTATCTACATATTTTAAGTTTTCTTAAACCTTTTTTCTATCTTAATCTCAACTTTAACACCTAACATTAAATAAACCAAATTTCAAAGACTTGAGGATATAAATTAGTGAGTATTACAATATTGCTATCTCACATTTTTTAATCTTGGGTCTAGAATATCTCTCAAGCCATCTCCCAACAAATTAAAACCAATAACTATTAAAAAGATGGTTATTCCAGGAAATATAGAACTCCATGGAGCAATAATAATAAATCTTCTAGCATCACCCAACATACTCCCCCAAGAAGGAAATGGAGGTTGTACGCCCAATCCCAAAAAACTTAAGGACGATTCCAGAAGAATTCCTAGAGAAAGACATAAAGAAATTTGAACTATAAGAGAAGGTATAATATTAGGTAAAAGATGTTTAAATAAAATACGATTTCTAGTTCCTCCTATAGCTAAAGCTGCATCTACAAATTCTAAATTCTTTATAGCTAAAATAGCTGCTCGGCTTATTCTAGCAAACTGAGGAATATAAACAATGCCGATGGCAATTATTACATTATAAGTATTTTCTCCAAGAACTCCCATAATAAATATAGCTAAAAGAAGGGGAGGGAAAGAAAAAATAATATCATTTATTCTCATTATAATATTATCGTAAATTCCTCCTAAAAATCCTGCCCAAATACCCATTAAAATTCCAAATGTAGCAGCTATAAGTGTTGCACTAAAACTGACACTAAGAGATATCCTGCTACCATATATAATACGTGATAAAGTATCTCTTCCAAATTGGTCAGTTCCCATAAAATGCCTTGTTTTAAAGCATGGGGGCTGTAACATCTCTTTAAAATTCATCTCCAAAGGATCGAAAGGAGTCCAAAAAATGCCCATAATTGCAATAAAAACATAAAATAGAATAATTAAAAGACCTACAAAGGCCACATGATTTTTATTTATCTTTAAGTAAAAATGTTTCATTTTTTCCCTTCTTATTCATATCTAATTCGGGGATCTATATATACATAAAGGATATCAGTAAAAAAATTTATAAGGACAAAAAATACAGTAATAATCAATACAATACCTTGTAAAAGAGGGTAATCTCTCTGATATATGGCATAAAGAACCAATCTCCCCATTCCTGGTAAAGCAAAAACTTCTTCTATTACAATAGCTCCTCCCATTAAATATCCTGCATTAAAACCCAATACAGTGATTACAGGCAAAAGGGCATTTTTCAAGACATGTTTTATCAGTATATTTTTTTCAGAAACTCCTTTAGATCTTGCAGTTCTAATATAATCCATTAGGGTAACTTCTAATATATTATATCTCGTAAATCTCATAATTACTGCTGCCAAACCTCCTCCTAAAGCTAGAGAAGGAAAAAAGAACATCTTTAAATTAAGAATAGGATTTTTTAATAAAGAAATATAGGTTCCCATAGGAATCCATCCTTTAAAGGAAGAAAAAAACATCACAAATAAAATTGCTAAAAAAAATTGAGGAATAGAAAGTCCTAAAAGTCCTGAAATCCTTATAACCAGGCCCATAAATGGATTTTGTTTCCTGCTCGAGAGAATGCCGAGAGGTATCCCTATCAGGACTGAAAAACATAAAGCAAAAAAACTAAGCTCTAAAGTTAAAGGAAGACGACTTAAAATATCAGGAAGAACGGGACGACTAGTTCTTAAGGAACAACCAAAGTCACCTCTGATAATTCTAGAAAGCCACTCTCCGTAAAGAACAAGCACAGGTTTGTCTTCTCCAAAAATTACTTTTAACTCCTCCATCTGTTTAGGTGTTGCCTCTACCTGCGTTCCTAAATACATTTCTAAAGCACTACCGGGGATAAGCCGAACCATAAAGAATATTATAATAGAAACTCCTAAGACAACAAAAACAAGACTGATAAATCTTTTTAAAATATATCCATACATTAATTACTCCTTAAAAGTAAAAAGGAGGGCTCATAAAGAGTCCTCCTTTTTACTTTTATAATCTATTCTTCCAGCCAAGTTTGGGAAAGATACTGAAGGGCACCATTCCCTATTTGTCTAAAATTTTTCACATTTGGACTCAAAACTTGAGTCTGAAAGGGAACATAAAGAAAAATTACAGGCATTTTTTCTGAAAGTAAAACTTGAATTTTATCATATATAGGCTTTCTATCCTCATATTTTACAAGCCTTCTTCCTTCATTTAACAACTTATCCACTTCTTCATCTTCAAATAACCAGTTATTTACGCCACCTGTACTGTGAAGACTACGATAAAGGAACCTATCAGGCTCAGCAGATCCTCCTCTAAGTTCTACCATAGAGTCAAAATCTCTCTTTACCCAACGATCAATATATATTCCCCATTCTACTACCTCTAGCTCAGGCCTAAGACCAATTTCCTTTAACTGACTCTGAATTACTTGAGCTACCGCCACTCCACCCTCATACGAACTGGAAGTAACAATATTAAAGGAAAAACCATCGGGATACCCCGCCTCAGTAAGAAGCTCTCTAGCTTTCTTCAAATTCCGCTTAGAAAAAGGAAGTTCTTCTAATGGTTTTGCCCACTTTTTTACAGAAGCAGTGAGAGGTCCTGAAGGCTGTGCCATCCCAAACTCAGCTGCAGTTACTATTTCATCTCTATCTATTGCCAAAGCAATTGCTTGCCTTACTCTTACATCATCAAAAGGTTCTCGGGTATTATTAAATCCAAACGTCCTTAAGTTAAGTCCTGGAATTTGCATTACTACAAGATTTGGATCTTTTTGGGCTTGCAATATTATGCTTCCTGCATTAATAGTTGCCATATCAAGACTTCCCGATTTAATTCCCGCAAGAAGCGATGTTTGCTCTGGAACAACTCTGAAAGTTACAGCATCAAGATATGGAAATCCCTTTTCGAAATAATCAGGATTTCTTACAAGTTTCATATAATTATCAGGAACCCATTCTCCCAATTTAAAAGGTCCTGTTCCCACTGCATCCCTTTGAAGGTTTCCATATTTCTCCACTTCTTCTTTTGGAACTATGGAACAATTATTGGAAGCAAGCCCACTTAAAAAAGAAGCTAAAGGAGACGAGAGTTTTATTTTTATAGTATATTTGTTAATTACCTCAATATCTGATATGGGAGCTATATACGAGCGACCAGGAGAAGCCGTCTTAGGATCAAGCACTCTTTCTAAGCTAAATTTTACATCATCAGCAGTAAGTTCTCTTCCGTTATGAAATTTTACCCCTTCCTTTAAATGAAAAATGTAAGTTAGACTATCTGGTATTTCCCAAGAATCTGCTAAGTCTGGTACAATATTAAAGTCATAATCCATTTTTACCAATTTATTATAAAGAAGATCTATACGTCGAAATGAAGAGAAAGAAGTAACTACGTTAGGATCTAACCCTATCACCTCTTGGTCCACACCAATAATAAGGTTACCCCCTCTTGATTCTGCTGACGCAAAGGGGGTTAATAAAATTACAATTAACGCTAAACTAATTAGTAAAATAAAAAAAATTTTCATTTTTTCCTCCTTTAAATTTTTTTCTAATTTTTGGTATTTAGTTTTATATTTTTTCCATAGAGACCTCTGAAAAACTCATAAGATTTTTGACATCATCTTAACAATACCTCCTCTCTCTTAATATTTCATCAATTATCTTAGTTAACACTTCTGACTCCATCCTCTTCTAATTCATTTAGTTAGATGGTAAATATACTTGGTTTTTCTCAATAGATGAATATCATATTTATGTAGATACCCCAGGCATGCCTATAATATTCTACCCTTCTGGTTAACAAAGAATATTCTTAAATCAATTTAGCCATATAAATATCATCAATATACCGACCATTCACAAATAAAGAATGTTCTTTTACTCCTTCCACTTTAAAACCCATTTTTTTATATAGCGCTTGGCCAGCTTTGTTGTTTACCATTACAGTTAATTCCAAACGATGAATTTGATTTTGAATAGCCCACTTTTCTAATTCAATAAACAGTTTTGTTCCAATACCCTGTCCTACATAATCCTGTAATATCCCAATACTTATGTGCACACAATGCTTGATTCTGTTAATATTACGCCCTAAGGCTAAAAGATAACCTGCTAGCTGGCCATATATATCTACAACTAATAAGATTGATTTTTTATTTTTGATTAAATCCTGAATGATTTTTCTCTGCTGGTCAATGGTTATATTTAGCTCTCCGGGTTCATAGAGCCTGAATTCCGTTTCTCTATCAAGCTTTTTACATAGATTTAAATAATTTTTTGCATCTTCCATTCTTATTGTTCTTATAAGCATTGAATACTGCCCCCTTTACCTGTCCATAGAGACACTAACCTGAGCGTGCTCATTCTTCAAGACACATCAATAGCGACCGATAAGCCATTTGAAAAATTATATCTAGATTACCTTGAGAAAATTCGTCTCTTACTATAATAAAAGCTATGGCTTCTTTATATTACTTGAAAAATCATATTTTTCAATAAAAGTAACCTTCTGTTTTATTTTTCAAACTCTCAATTATTGCAAATTAATTTATTAATCATCGCAAACTAATAACTAATGTTTTCTTCTCTAATATCTCAATCAATTATCCTGACTAAAATTCCTTCCTTTTCTTTCAACAGTTTCAATGCTTTCTCCAGAGTAACTCCTTTTTGATACATTACAATAGCTGCTTTTACATTATAATTAGCTCTTTTTAAATATTCTGATGCTGTTTCATAATTGGAGTGGGTAATTTCCATAAAGATGTTTTTAGCCCTCTCTCTCAGTTTGTAATTAGAAGGATTAAGGTCGACCATTAAATTAGAATAAACCTTGCCTAGCTTAATCATCACTGTAGTAGATATCATATTTAAAACCATCTTCTGGGCTGTCCCCGCTTTCATTCTGGTGGACCCGGTAATTATTTCAGGCCCTACAAAGGGAGCTATTATCACATCTACTTTTTTTTCTAAAAGTGAATCAATGATACAAACAAGTCCAATGGTAAGAGCTCCGTGTTTTTTGGCCTCTTTTACAGCCCCTAGCACATAAGGAGTATTTCCACTGGCAGCTATTCCAATTACACTATCTAAGTCATTTATACTATATTTTTTTACTTCTTTAGCCCCCATATTAAAATTATCTTCTGTATCCTCCTGAGCAACAAACATGGCTTTTTCCCCTCCAGCTAAAATCCCTACTACTTTGCCATTTTCAACGCCAAAAGTAGGTCCACACTCTATCGCATCTAGTATCCCCAGTCTACCACTGGTTCCTGCCCCTACATAAAACAGCCGACCTCCTTCTTTCATTCTAGCAAAAATCATGTCAACTGCTTTTTTGATAGCAGGTATTTCTACCCTAACAGCCTCGGCCACTTTGGCATCTCCCTGATTAATCAAACATATTATTTCCTCTGTATCCATCAAATCAATTTTCATACTAGCAGGATTTCTTTCTTCAGTCATTATAGAAATTTTATTATTTAATGCCATATTATGCCCTCATTATTTTTTAATTTAATCTTATGTACAAATTTACAATAATTTATTTAACAATTTACTTTCTTGCATAGCTACTCTTGTCTTTTCCAAAGCCTCTAAAGTCTTAGTATATTCAGCAGTAGCAACACCTAAAAACAATACATCTATTACTGCTAATTGAGCCATTCTTGAAGCCAGGGCACTTCCTCTAAAAGGTGTCTCTTGGGATGAAATAAGTAAATTAATATCTGCTAATTTAGTAATAGGAGAACCTAAATTAGAAGTGATAGCAATAATTTTTGCCATCGTGAGTTTAACGATTTCAAGAGACTCAATCAATTCCTTTGTCTTTCCTGAATCAGATATACCAATCACCAAATCTTCCTCTGTCAATAAAGCTCCTACCATCTTTTGCTTATGATTATCTATTAAAGCCTCTGCTATATGATTAATTCTTTTAAATTTCAGCTCTGCATCTTCTGCTACAATTCCCGATGCTCCAAACCCAAAGAAATATATCCTGCGGGCCTTTAAAATCATTTCAACACTTGCTTTAACATTAGCATTCTTTAGTAATTCTTTCGTATTATTTAATGATTGATTGTAAATTTGAAAGATTTTTTCAATAATGATATCCAGATTATCGTTGACCTCTATTTCACCATAAATATGCTCTCCATGTTCTTTTCCTCCAGCTTGTGCCAAGATAATTTTCAGCTCCTGGTAACCTGAATAACCAATATGCTGACAAAATTTAACTACTGTAGCCTCACTTACCCCCACGTTCTCGGCCATTTTTGTGATAGAAAGATGAATAACTTCATTAACATTACCTAATGTAAAATCAGCCACTTTTCTCTCTGCTGGTTTTAGGGAGGATAGGTGACTTTTAATTCTTAAAATACCGTTGTGCAAGGTATTTTTCCTCTCTATCTCTGTCATCTTTTTTCACAACCTTTGTAATTTTGCTACTATACTTATTATTTTTAGTTATTATAATACCTATTTGACATTATGTCAAAAAATTCTTCTTACTATTATTCAATTTTTAATAAAAATTTATTACTTATGGAAAATTTGGAGGCAACCTGGCTCCAGAATGAATCACATAATAATTATTCCCACCCTGCCCAAATACATTGCCACATGTCCTTTCATATAAATTGGGTCGCCTGGTACTAATTGATTAAGAGTATTTTCTCTGTCTTTAATAGAACCTAATAATTTATTTGAAATTTCATTTGCAGATATATCATATCGAAGCTCTGTTGGAAATACTTCTTTAGAGGTTTACATATAGGAAACTGCATTTCATTCATTTTTAACTCCAGCATGCAAAAAATTAATATTAAATAGATCTTTAATTATCTATTTTTTAGCAGAAACAGATAGAGATTTTAGATAGATATGAGGAAATTTGTATTTTCCTTCTATCCATTTGGATTTATCCCCTAAAGCAGCTATATTTTTTAGTTCTTCTATGGCATTGCCGGCAATCATCACATTTTTAACCCGACCTACTATTTTGCCTTTTTCTATTTTATAACCCAGCTGTACATTGTTAGAGAAGGCTCCACTTATTATATTTCCCTGTCCCAGCCCAAGAACCTGGTCGATGATTATCCCTTCTTTTATATCTTTAATCATTTCGGAAAACGATACTTTTCCTTCCTCCATTACTAAATTACTTATACCGGGAACAGGTTCGCTTTGTGAGCCGGCTCTCAAACCATTTCAGGT
>Ga0208905_1000831_pt1 | contig 15599 bp, 10 predicted proteins | sample AntAceMetag02UKS_FD_184776 | JGI IMG/M metagenome (GOLD analysis project Ga0208905, IMG submission 184776) | Saline lake microbial communities from Ace Lake, Antarctica - Antarctic Ace Lake Metagenome 02UKS (SPAdes) (version 2) | ecosystem: Environmental > Aquatic > Non-marine Saline and... | reverse complement strand
ACCATAGTGGTGGTTATGCAATCGTTAGCACCAATTTTAAAAGACAGATCCAATGACGAAAATAACAGTTGACAGCATATTAAAACTTACCGAGACTGACCTGCGCCAATACAAGTTACATCTTGCTTGTTGGAACGGATACGAACAACCACTTAATGTTTATTTAAGAGGTTGGGACGACTGGGTAGGTTGGAATGAATGGCGTGGTAACAAAAACGACTTCAACAGAGAATATATTTTCAGTTTAATTCAATTTTATCACGAACCAAATAAATGGTTATTCGGTGGAATCTTTAAAGTGGTTGACAGACTTCAAGACTGGGCTGACACTGAAGTTGGCTACAAATTAGAATTAGTGGACTTGTATAAAGAACTAATAGGACGACTTGTCATTGACTTCTACCGTTACCAAGGGTTGCGTGGACGGGCTTATCTTTTGGAGGGCTATTATAAGGACTTTGTTGTTTCTGAAATTTTAAAAAAGCAGTTTGATGGAATTAATTTTCCCGGCTACGAAAACATAAACATTGACTTTCCCGAGTTAGAAAGTGTTTTCAAATATCAGAAAAACGACTGGAAAGGTGCTTTAGAAAGTGTGAAAGGAGTTTATGTAATTTGCGACAAGTCCAACGGAAAAAAATATGTTGGTTCTGCATACGGTGACTTCGGTATTTGGTCAAGATGGAGCGTTTATATTGGGACAGGACACGGTTTTAATGACGAGCTAACAAAAATAATTTCTGAAAACGGACTTGAGTACGCAAGAAAAAATTTTCGGTTTAGTTTGTTAGAGTACCGTTCAATGAAAGTTGACGACACAACAATAATAAACAGAGAATCATTTTGGAAAAAAGTATTACTAACACGAGGACAATTTGGATACAACAAGAACTGAAAGAAAAACTGGTGCTAACATGCGTTTGCTGTCAGTGTCGGGGCAGTGGCTCGTTAGACAGGAAAGTAATAATTTTAAACTGCGGTGCTTCGTGGAAAGTGCAGTGCTAAACATCGCCACCGAACAGCAACCGCCAGCCGTATAGCATATTATAAAGTTTTATCATAGAATTCGGGGTTCATATCAAAGTTAACCGCTACTCATTATCAGGTTCTTCTATCTCAGTATTTTCAATATCAGGTTCTTCAATAACATCTGGTTGAAATTTTTTAAGAAAACTTTTCTTTTTTCTCAGACTGGATAAAGTATAGGAATAAGACATTTCTTTTCCTTTGGTTTTCATTTTTCTGTCTTCCGGTTTTGTCTCTCTAATTATTTCATTAAAAATTTTATCTGATGATATTATTTGCATTATGCCTCTTCTGTAGTTAAAAAAATACCATTCTGATTCTTCGGGTTCAAGATAAACGGTAATTTCGTCTCCGCTTCTTTTTTTCACAATTTCAATATATCCGTTAACATACTTATTGATTTGTGCTTTGTTAATACTTCCTATTCCAATAGGTCCTTGTGAGATATAGGACTTTGTTTCAGAATCCCACTTAAATTGAACATCAGTTAATAGCAATGTGTGTTTAAGTTCTGAAGGATATTTTTTAATAAATCCATACATAGTTATATCTGATATTAATTTATCGGCTTTTTCTTTACTAAGAATTCCATATAAAGCTTTAAAAACTGTTTCTCTTGTAATATCTACGGGTTCTAAATCATAATATTGTTCCAAGCTATTACTTATAATTTTTATTGCTTTGTCAGAGAAGAAAAAGTCCAAAGACATAAGTAAGTCAAAGTATGTAGAATCTGATATTATATAATGACTAACATTGCCATAAGTTTTTATTTTTGTTTGTCCAAGATTATCGGTTAAATTTATTTCACCTTCCCCGTAAGTAATACAGTCATTTCTATTTAAACTCAAATAGTTACCCGGTAATGTAGATTCTTTTAATTTATCTTTTGTTGATATTCTATATTCCTGAGATAATGAATCAAATGTTAAAAATCCATCAGAAGATATAATTTCCTGGTTGCTATATTTATATTTTTTATATAAAAAAGAAGAATATACATTATTAGAATCATTAGATATTAAGATAGAGGCAGTTATATTTTTATCATTAATATCTTTGGGTTTTTGTGATACAGGGATATAAATTTCATTAGGGTCAATATCTGCTTTAAATTTGAGACAGCTTATAAGGGTATCGCAATCATGTTTTATTTTACAAAAGCCATCAAAGTTAAGGAATTCTTTGCTTGCAAGCAGATTAACTTTTCCTGTATATTCAAAGTAAGGGCTTAGAGTAAAATTTGCCGATGTATCTATAATTCCACAGGCATAGGTTTGTGTTGTGCTGTCAACAGCTATTTTATTAAAATATATTTGCTGTTTGGTTTTCGTCTCATCAATATAATCATATTTACCTACTGCTTCATAGTTTTTTCTTGAGAATACATCAACCATTGCATCATAGATGATATGATATTTTGTTGTTGTATTTGCCATTATAAGAGCATTATCAAGGGTTTGCATTTTAGCTTCTTTAAGTATTGTTACATTTCCTTTATCAGGGAAAATTACAGCGTCAGCAATTTTAATAACTTTAACATCTGTAGCATAAATTATATTGTCTTTTAAACTATATTTAGCTCTTGGTGAATAAAACCCCAAAGAATCCTGGTCAGGATGTACTGATATAAATTTAGAACCTTTTAAATCAACATCAGATAGTTCTTCTAAACTCAAAGTATCTAAATCAGCATCCATATTTTTGTTACTTGCCAGTTCTATTTCTGCTTTATCCATATACCAGTCAAATTCATTCATAAAGCAAATATATTGATTAACAGGAAAATCAACTTTTGAGCCACCTATATTTGATTCAAATTTTCCTTTTCTTTTGTCAAAGTCAATATGTGCTTTATAATTATATGTTGCGAGAGATAATTTTGACAAGTCATAAGTTCTAAGACGGAAATCAGCTGTATCAGCATCAAATACGTGTTGTTTAAAATCAAATAGTTTTGATTCCACCTCTGCAATATCTTCAAATTTCATAATTCCTTTGCCTGCTAATCCTGAAGGTGCTAAAGTTATGCTTCCGTGCAAATCTGATTCGCTATTATACATTTTAATAGGTTTTTGTTTTTTAGATACAATCATTAAATCACGATAAGGGAACCATTGTTCATATACATCTTCTGCTGTAACGGTTGGATATTCTACTTGTTCTATTTGTTCTTTTATTTCATAATATTGTAAGTTAGCGTTCATTGAGTCAGGGGAAAAAATAAAATTATTAGATTCAGATGTTGATGTTAAGTATTTAAGAGAGCCATTACCTCTTAAGCCCTTATTGCTAAGGTCTATTATTGAAAAATATTGTCCTTTTCCGCCATAAGCAGGCAATCCTGATTCCTGGGTATTTTTTACAAATCCCAGAGAATAGTCAGGTTGAACTTTAAGAGGTTCGTCTATATCAGGAAATATGTCTGAAGATTTCAGATATCCTTCAAATGCTATGTTATCTGCATTAAAATTGTCTAAACTATCAAGAGAAAAAGGGTCTATATGAAAATAAAATTTATCTTTTGTATAGATACCATTTAAGATATTTTTTTTGTCAAAATACACATAAGATTCTGTTTTGCTGTTAAATATTGGATATTCATCAGAAGGTTTTGCTCCTGATTTATTATTTGGGAGGTCAATAAGCAGGTTTCCGCTAAGACCTTCAATAGAATTTTTAACTTTAACAAGTGGATAATTGCCAAGTTCATCTTTTTCTCTTTTATGAACTTTAAAAGTCAGAGAGTCAACATTAGGAAGATTAACTTTAAAATTGTCATATTCAAAAGAGAATTCTTTTCCGTAGAAATCAAACAGTCCTGCATGGACTCTTCCTGAGAATGTGAAGTCCCTATTTTTTTTCATGATAAGTTCTTGGTTCTTGGGATATATATACACATTTTTTGAGTCGCTTAAAAATATTCTTGCAATACCTCTTAATTTAAGGTCAAAGTTTAACAAATTGATAGATGCGTTACTTTTACCTGATATAACAGAATTAAATTTAATAACATCATAATCGGTTTTGCCTACTTTAGCATTCAAATAGTCATATAATCTGTCTTTAATAATTATTTTATCATGGTCTAAATTATACATTATAAATCCCATATTACTAATTTTGATAAGAGATGCTTTTATTTGCTCATAAGGTTTTCTCATATATTCTGCAAATTCTTTAAGAAAGAATTCTTTGGAATTAATTTTTTTTGAATATTTTTTTATAGCAAGCAAAGGATTTATTTCATCTATTCCCTGTAGTTGAGAGAACCTTTGCTCGGAATAATAATTATTTGATTCAAAAATAGCTTTGCTAACATTTCCTATTCCTTTAATCATTTTCATATCTATTTTTGGCTCATCTAATTTCCAGTATAATGCTTCTACATATATATCTAATTTATGAAAAGAGTCAAAATAAGGGCTTTCTGCCAATCCTTGTTTTAGTCGTAATAATGATAGTTCTTTTTTGTCATCAATATATCTCACTTGTAATCCCGGATGATAAATAGAATCTTTTTCATAATAAATAGTTACAGATGCTCTTTGAGCAGAGATACGATCTTTTCTTATGGCATAGGCCTTAGAGGCAGTTACTAAGAATTTTTTACCATCTTTTTTAAATATAAGATAAGTATCTCGTTTTTTATCACCGGAGCCAATAAATTTTGAGCCACGCATAGAGAAGCCACCTTCATAGTCAATATTTTCAAATATTTCTTTTATTTTTAAATGTTTATTATATGAGTCAAAGCGAGGATATAAAGATTTTTCTTCTGTTACATTAGCTTTAATTTTTTCAGTTAATTTTCCAAGCAAAGGTTTATAAAAATAATTTTTATTATAGAACGTAACAGTGTCAGCCGAGTATTTTGAAAATTTAACATTAATAGTATATTTACGTAGTTTTGCATATACATCATCCTTGTCTAAACCTGCTCTTTGCCAGTCCACTTTTCCTTCTTGTCCTTTCCATTCATATTTTATAGGATAATAAGTTCCTTTTGTATTATATATGCACGAGCTATCGCCTTTTGAGTAGCAAGTCAGGTCTAAATAGTTAAATATTATTTTTGGCTCATTATCATACTTAAAATACCAGTCATTATTACTTGCCTGCCACTTTGTTGTATAAGATTCATAGATGATATTATCTGTAATGAGGTTATTGATAATTTCCAGATAAGATATAAATTGTCGTGTATTTGACATATTTATCAACTTTTCAAGCCCTGAACTCCATGCCATAAAACTTTCTTCTGTTTGGTTAGAATTAGCAAAATTTAATAACGCTGTAAGATATTTTTTAAAATAAGGGAAAGGTCTCATTTTACGTTTTAGCATAAGATTTGATATTTTATATATTTGTTGCTCTTGTTCTTCTGTAAATATTCCAGCATTCCAGTCCGCAGCAAAGGTCTCCATAAATTCTTTTGCTATTTTTTTTTCTTCTTTTTTGTTTGTCTTTTGCAGAAATATTGTCATTTCATTAATGAAATCTTCATTATTCTCTGAAAAATTTTTGAATGTTTGAGATGACAGGTCATTACTATAAGAGAGAGTAACAAAGAAAATAAGCAGATATATAAAACGTTTTATTAACATTTTTTAAAATTATTGGATTATAAGCAAAATTTTTATACAAATTTATATAAAACAATCTATTTTATATAAACAACATAAAAATGGCTAAATATTATTTTGAGGTGCTACATAAAATAGTATTTTACAAGCTACCCTATTTTAATTTAGCTTGAGATTCCTCATTCCGCGGAGTTTACACTGAACCCAGTGAATGTGCTCCATTCGGAATGACAATTTTGGTTAATATATTATGGGGAAAGAGAGGCGTTTCGCCTTAGGCGAAACGCCTCTCTTTCCCCACCTAAAAACAATTAACTGTCATTCCGAACGAAGTGAGGAATCTACTATTATAAGTTCTAATTTTATTTTTAGTCGGACACTAATGACTATTTTTTATATTTGGATATAAGTTTTAATTTCTCTTCAAGTATAGATATTTCTTGTTTTGCTTTATTTATTTTTTCAACAAATTCATTTTTAAGTATATCAGCATTTTTTGATTTGGCAAAGAATCCTATATTGTTTTCCCAAAGGTTTATATCATTTTTTATTATTTTTATTTTGTTAGTAATACCGTTTTTACTTTTTATAAAAAATTCATTTGCTCCAGATGATTCTTTAACAGATTCTAAATTGGTTTTATAATTAAGAAGTATTTTTTCAGTTGTTGGTAATTTAAGTTTATCCATACCTTTTTCAATGGCAACTCTATATTTTTTTTGTATTTCAGTTTTTTGCATTACAGGTATGTTTCCTGTTTCTGTCCATTTTCTTTGAAAATCTTTCAGGATTTCAAGATTTTTACTATCATCTTTACCAAATTTATATTTATTGATTTGTTCTATTAATTCTAACTTATGTTTAAGATTTTGCTCTTCTTCAGATTTTATATTTTCAAAATAAGACGATTTGTTATTAAAAAACTCATCGCAAGAAGATCTAAATCTGTTCCAAATCTCATCAGAATATTTTCTTGGCACAGGTCCTATTGTCTTCCATTCTTTTTGTAAGTTTATTAGGTCTTTAGTGGTTTTTTTCCATTCTGTATTAGATTTTACAGCTTCTGCCTGAACACATATATTAAGTTTACGATTATAATTATCAGTTTGTTTTTCTTTTAATTTATCAAAATATTCTTTTTTCTTTGCAAAGAAAGAATCAACAGCGTTTCTAAATCTATTCCATACTTCATTATTTTGTTTTTTTGGTGCAAAGCCAATTGTCTTCCATGTTTTTTGTATTTCTATAATATTATCTGTTGCTTGTTTCCATCTTTTATACGAATCAATAAGAGAGTAGCTGATTTCTTCAATTTTTTCGCAAAGAGCAGTTTTGGTAATAAAATTTTGTTGTTGTTCCTGTTGTTGTTTTACATAAAATTCATATCTTTTTTCATTAATATTATCAGTAGCAGATTTGAACCGTTCCCATATCTCATCTTTTTTATCACTAGGCGCAGGTCCTAATTCCTTCCATTCCCTATGATATTCCTGAAGTTTTTTAAAAGCTCTTTGGATAGAGGTTTCAAGTAATAATTCTTCTGCTTTTTCACAAAGCTCAATTTTCTTTTCAAGATTTTTTTTCAGGTCAAGGTCTTTAAGTTCTTTATTAATCTTAACTTTATTTAAAAATCTTTCAACAAGGAAGTTGTATGATTGCCACAGGTCATTCAGATTTTTTGACGGAATTTGTCCTATATCTTTCCATTTTGTTTGTATAGCTTTGAAATCATCATAAGTTTTTTTGAGTGTCTCTTCAGAATCAATTAGTTTTTTTAAATCTTCCAATACCTGTTCTTTGGCAGATAAATTTTTTTGTTTTTGTTTTTCCTGTTCTTTAAGAAACTCTTTTCTTCTCTCTTTATATATTTTAAATATTTTATTAAAATTTTCTTCAACAGAGTCAATGCTTGGTTGATAATCTTCTTTTAGTCCACCTTCTGCGATAAATTGCTTAAGTTTTTCATCATTTTCTTTTTTGTTTTTTTTATAAAAAGCTATTTTTATGAGAGATACTTCATTTTTTATAGTTGTAATATCTTTTACTTTAATAACATCTTTAAGAAAGTCAATCAATTGTTCTCTTGTGTAATCATTGTAATTTTTTTCTTTTTCCTCTTGCTCTACAGGTTTTTCTTCTAAATTTGTTTTGTCTTTTACAGCAGTTTCCTTAACAGAAACAGGTGATAATGATTTGTTGTTAATATTTAATTCCAGAGTTTGTTTCTCAGACAATATTTTCTGTTTATCATTCACCTTTTTAGGTTTTTCTATGGTTTTAGAATTTTCTTTCTTATTCATGTCTCCTAATTTATCAGGAATATTATTAAATTGTTCTTTATTTTTTGCTTTTATAAATTAAGATGCAAAGGTAATAATTTTTAATCTATAAAAAAGTATGTATATGTTCTAAATTGTGTTTTTTTTAATATTAAAAATTTAAAGTTGCTATTGTTATGTCAATAATAAAGCTTTGTATAAAACCCAAACTCTGACAGGACTGCCCCGTAGGGAAGTTTACCCTGTGAACTAAGCGAAGCGATTTCACGAACACCTTTAAAAATAGAATAATGATGTGAGTAAATTGCGAAGCAACATTTAACAGGGAATGACCACAGTTGGACAAAAAAAATCCAACGTGGTAAACCGTATCGGTGTCTGGCGACTCTGTCAGGTTTTATGTCCGTGATATTTAGACATATTCCAGACAGAATAAATATAAAGTTGACAAGATACAAGTAATTTTTAATTAGCCCTTTTAACTTTCAAAATATTATAAAATAATAAATTGTTTGCTTTTATATATTGCTTTAATTTTTAATCTTATAAGCACTAACAAACTTGAAAAAGCAATAATTCCCAAATACCAGAATATTAATTTATTTATGTTTTGTGTTTTATAAATTTCTGTTGCAATATTTCCTATAATAAGCCATTGAAACACATACAAAGCAGTAATATTTTTGCCTAACCATTTAATATATTTAAAAATATATGTCTTTCCTGTTTTTGTTTCTATAAAAGAAACCAACGTTGCCCAAAAACACATAAACATAATATTCCAAACAAAAAATATAATATTATGATTATAATATTTTTCAAGATTACAAGAAATATTACCGGCATATTTTATTGTAAATATCAAAATTATTCCCAAAACTATAATTATAATCAATTTTGATTGCCTAAATAAATCATTTGGCTTATTTCTAAGATATTTTTTTTTAAACAATTGAAAAGAATATCCAATCAATGGATATGAAAGCCATGGAAATAAAGGGAAATAAGACCATCTGTAATTTCCCCAAAGAAAAGCATTTACATATTTTAAAGATGAATTATCACCGGCAAAGTTATGTAAATAAGGAGATATGAATGATATAACAAAAGCTAAAATCAGATATAGAATAAAATTATTTTTAAATATAGGTCTGATTAATGTAATAAAAACAATACTCAATCCTGCAAAAAGCAGTATATCAACGCCAAAGATATATTCATAAGGATTAAGATTAAAGTTCCCGTTAAATATATGTATCAATAGGTTCGTGTTCAGTCCAATATTTAACAATAATCCTAAAACGAGCAACTTAATGCCTCTGACAAATAATTTTGTTTGTGATTTTTTGGTTGTAGCTAGAAGATATCCCATAATTGCCACAAAAACAGGGGCAACAGGTGGACCGCCTAAAAAAAGTGATATTTCCCCTATCAAGCTATTATAAATACCCTGTTGAGCAAACTGTTCCGTCAGATGAACCTGTATCATCAATATTACAGCAATACCTTTTAGTAAGTCAGGCGTTTGTTTTCGTAATTTTTCCATTTTTTATTGAATTTTAAAACCAACAGATAAAAGATCTTTCCAAAAATTGGGATAAGATTTTTTTACGGATTCAGGATTTTTTATTAATAGTTTACCAAAATTAATAGCTAACGGACTAAATGCCATTGCCATACGATGGTCATTATATGCAGAGATACATAAATCCGTGAAAAATTTTTTATTGTTGTCTTGCCTGTTTTCCAATATCCATTCGGAATCAGATTTTCTGAAAAATTTTACATTAAATTTTGCTAATTCTTTTTTAAGAGCATTTGTTCTGTCTGTCTCTTTAATTTTTAGATTTTGCAAACCCTTAAAATGCCCTTTTATGTTTAATGCTGCACAACATACAATAACTGTCTGAGCTATATCAGGATAATCAGTAAAATCAAAATTAAATTGTTTTTTTTGCAAATTATTATTTTTTGATAAATGAATCCCATCAGATATAAAATGCGTTTCTATTCCAAAATTTTTAAATATCTCTGCAATTATTTTATCTCCCTGAATACTTTGTCTTTTCAGACCTTTAATTGTAATATCAGCTTTATCGGCAAGCGCGGCAATTTCATACCAATATGAAGCAGCACTCCAGTCAGATTCTACATAATAATCTTTTGCAATATAATTTTGATTTTTTATTATAATGGTCCTGTTATTATTTATGATTTCTATACCAAAATGCTTCATTATATTTAAAGTCATTTTAATATAAGGTTCAGAAACAATGTTTCTTTTTAAATAAAGTATTAATCCCTGAGGCAGACAAGGAGCTATTAAAAGCAAAGCTGTGATATACTGACTGCTGACATCTGCATCAATATTTATTTCATTACTTGATAAGATTGTTCCTTTAATTAATAAAGGCGGATAATTTTTTTCTTCTGAATATTCAATTTCTGCTCCAAGGTTGTGTAAAGCATTAACAAGTATTGCTATCGGGCGTTTTTTCATTCTTTCAGAGCCGGTCAAAAGCCATTTCCCTTGTCTTATTGAAAGAAAACCGGTAAGAAAACGCATTGCGGTTCCTGCATCTTTAACATCCAAGACCTGTGCTGAACCTATTTCAGTAACCTGTGCTGAACTTGTTTCAGTATGCGAACTGGCAGATATTTTGTCTAATAAGTTACTTAAAATTACTGTATCTTCTGCTTTGGATAAATTATAAATTTTAAAACTATCCTTACAAAGTGCCTGTATTATCAACAAACGGTTACTCTCACTTTTTGAACCATTAAGCGAAACCGTACCTTTTATTATCTTATCATCTTTTGAAACAAGCAAAGTTTTCATTTTTTGTTCAATCTGCCTAAGACGGATTGATGGTCTTTATTACTTTTTTACCACAGGTTACACCTGTGGTTATTTACCCTATTAAATCCCTTTCGGGCTTTTTTTTAATTAAGACAAAATTAAAAAATTATTACAATAATATTAAGATGTAATTTTTACCTCTAACAATAGATATATAATACTTCATCTGACGAATTTAATACCGACTGGTTATCAAGTTTACTCCGTTAATTATTATCTACGGGTTAATAAATTTTTAGTTGGACACTAATAAAAAATATAAATAAATCTGATAAACTATTAAAAAAAGTGTATATTTACAGTTTTAAAATCTTTTAGACAAAAATTTATCATATTTGTATTTTGAAAAATTTAAAACAGAAAGGAGTTTATTAAACAAAAGCAATTAAAAATTAAAACAATATAATTATGAAAGGACTAAACTTTGTAACAAACGATAAAGGCGAACGAATAGCTTTAATGATTAATTTAAAAAACAAATCCTATATAGGAAAAGATTATATAGAATATCTGGAGGAACTGGAAGATATAATTGATATAGAATTAAGAAAAAATGAAGAAAGTATTCCAATGGAAGAAGTAGGGAAATTACTTGATAAAGAAAGAAAACCTAATAGCAAGACTAATGTATAGGGTGTTTTATAAAAAATCAGCAATAAAAGATTTACGAAAGCTCTCAAAAACCGAAGAATTAAAAATTAGGAGGATAATTTCTGATTTAGAAAAAAATCCACGACCTAATAGATGTAAAAAAATAAAAAAATATAAAGATATATATCGTATAAGAACAGGTAATTATAGGATAATTTATTCTATAGTTTATGATATATTAACTGTTGAGATATTTAAAATTGCTCAAAGAAAAGATGTATATAAAAATTTATAAATTTTTAAACTATAAACAAGAAAGGAGGTTAATTAACACAAAAAAAAACTAACTATTGTTTGCACAAAAACAATACTTTTTGTCATTCTGAACTTTATGTTGAACTTGTTTCAATAACTTGTGCTGAACTTGTTTCAGAATCTATAATAACTTGATAATCAGATTCCGAAATAAATTCGGAATGACAATAAATATAAGAAAATATTATTTGTTTTCGTGCAGGCACTAACTATTAAAATCAACATAAAAAAGCGTTAGCTTTTATTCTTAAACAAGAAAATCACCATTTTTCAATAATCGTCAAGAATAATAAGTGATACGCTCACGCAATAGCGTGGGCTTACTTATTTGACGATTTAGGTATTTGGTGATACCTCTTGTTTGGATAAGCTACAGTTCCACGCTTTTTTATTTTAATCGAATTAATTTATTAACTGCTTTTGGGATTGGGGCAAACAAAATTATTTTATAATGAAAAAACTAATCCAAATTACATTTACTTGTCTTGTTATCGTGGGACTTTCAATTATCAAGTTGTAAAAAAGATGACGACACTACTCCATCGAATCCAGCGAAAAAAACTTATACTGTGGAATATAAAGCTACTTGTATAGGAAAACCGTTATCGCAATTTACAATTTATTATGTAAAAAGCGGAACTACATACACTCAAACGGTTAATCTCCCTTCATCTCAAGTGTCATCTGATTGGACCACGTCATTTACTGCATCTACAGGGGATTATGTTTCTATTCAATGTAAACCACCAAGCGCGACAGGAGGATATACACAATATGTTTCTCTATATATAAAATATGATGGAACTTCTTTAGCGTCTGCAAGTGCTGAATGGCCAAGTTCAGCAGAAGCACACGGTACTTTACCATAAGAAATTAATGGAAATAATAAGGTCAATAATCAGCTTCTACAACAGGCAGTAAATTTAACCAGCCCATAACAGGCGGTTACTGTCAGTGGCGTGAAGTGGCACGGGGGAAAGTGATGTAAGTAATTGAAAAATGTATAATTTTGTTGAAAGTTTTGTGGTGAAATATCGTCACCGAACAGCAACCGCCGGACCGTTAGATTGTTTAAAATTATTTTAAATTAGTTTTTTGGCTAATATAAAAAAACATAAAATATTGTAAGACAGGTATTTAGTTAATTAATATTCTTAAAAAAAATAAAAATTTAGATTTTTAGACAGACTGCCGTTATGGCCAGTGCAGTTTTTTAGGAAAATAGAAAAAGTATTTTTATCCAATATGCTTGGTCAGGTTGTATATACAATAAAAGGTAAAAAGATAAACACAGGAAAATTTGTAATTGATTTATCCAAATATAAATCAGGTGTTTATTATTTGAATATCCAAACAAAAGAAGATGGAACAATGAGAAATAAAATTTCTGTTGTGAGGTAATGTTGTAATTGTCAGCTTTTCCGTAGAGATGATATGCACCTTGTCTCTACTTGATTTCTATTGATATAAATAAAAACAAATACCTTAAAAAATTACACTATTGTCCGACTAAATTTAAAAATTCAGATAAAGTCGTTTCTAAATATTATGAGATTCCTCTCTATCGCTCGGAATGACAGTATTATTTAGAGTTCAGGGTTAGGGTAAGGACGCGTTTTACGCGTCCTTACCCTAACCTTCCCAACATAATGAAGTTGTCATTCCGAACGGAGTGAGGAATCTACTATTATAAGTTCTAATTTTATTTTTAGTCGGACACTAATGAAAAAATTAGTATTATTTTAAATTTTTATAATAATCAAGCCCTTGTAAAATCAGGTCTTTTTCACATTTTTGGTTTATCAAAGATTTTCCAATACAAGAAATCAGAGTAAAGTTTATTTCTTTTTTACTGTTTTTCTTGTCATTAAGCATTATATCATATAAATCATTAAAAGAGTTTTGTTTTATTGGATAAAACCTGAAGTTTGACAGCATAAAATATACAATTTCGTTTAATTCGTTTTTTGTTAATGCTGCACATTTGTAAGACAGATAAGATTCGCAGATAATGCCCATTGCAACAGCTTCGCCATGTAATAATGGTCTTTTGTCATTTAATAAAGAGTATGATTCAAAAGCATGCCCAACAGTATGTCCAAAATTCAAAATTTTTCGTAAGTCCTGTTCTTTGGGGTCAGATATAACTATATTATTTTTTAATTCAAGAGAACGGATAATCAAAGTTTTCCAATTTTTAATATTTTCAAAAGGACTATTCTTAATAATGTTCCAAAAATATTTATCTGCTATCAAACTATATTTAACAATTTCAGCAAAGCCGGATAACAAACTTTTTTTGTTAAGCGTCTTTAAAAAATCAGTGTTTATAAATACTGCCTCAGGATTTTTAAAAAGTCCTATTTGATTTTTAATACCTTTAAAGTCAATGCCAACTTTACCGCCTATTGAAGCATCAACCTGTGATAATAGTGTTGTAGGAATATTTATAAAACTAATACCGCGTTTAAAAGTAGAAGCAACAAAACCGCCAATATCACTTATCATTCCTCCGCCAAAATTAATAACAACAGATTTTCTGTCTGCACGCATATCAGTCAGTTTCTGCCATAGATATTTTGAAGTGTCAATGGTCTTATTACCTTCTCCTGCTTCTATCTCAATAATATTTGCCTGTTTTAAGGAATCAACTTTAGCAATTAATTGCGACAAACAGTATTTAACAACATTTTTATCAACAAGAATAAAAAATTTGCTATCAGAATATTCAGGTTTTTGTAAAAAAATATTAATGTCATTAAATATATTATCAGAGATAAAAACAGAATAATTATCAGATTTTATTTTTTTTGTTTTATCCATTATAATATATTAGAGAATAATACTTAATGTTTCAGTGCATCAAGAGCTTTTAATCGTTGTAAGAGAGTAGGATGTGAATAATAAACAAATACATAATAAGGGTGTGGATTTAGATTGCTAAGATTATCAACTGACAACTTTTTCAAAGCAGATTGCAGAGATTCGGGATTATATTTTTCTCCTGAAAAATGGTCTGCTTCAAATTCATGTTTTCGTGATATAGCATTCATTATTATCCCTAACAACAAAGAGATAGGAGAATAGAGCAATCCGAAAGCAAGTATTCCTATATAAAAACTTGATTCTTTTGCTCCTAATGACTGAGCCAAAGATAATGATAAAGAAGAATCTTTTTGAATAAACAATGATAATACAAAAAGCATAAGTCCTGTTTGAGCAACAGACAATACGATATTTAACAAAATATGTTTCTTTTTATAATGTCCTATTTCATGAGCAAGTACAGCTACAAGTTCTTCTATTGTATGATTTTTTATTAAAGTATCATAAAGAACAATTCTTTTTTTTGTTCCCAAACCGCTAAAATAAGCATTTGACTTTTTAGAACGTTTTGACCCGTTAATAACATAAATATTTTTCAATTTAAATCCTGCTTTTTGTGCAAACTTCTCAATAGCATCACGCAGTTCGCCTTGGTCTAATGGTGTTTGTTTATTAAATATCGGCACTATCAAAATTGAATAAAACATTGTCATAAAAATTGAAAAGATGCTTAGCACAATCCACACATAAACCCAAAACATATTGGCTGTTGTATCATAAATCCATACAATCAATGATAGCAATCCGCCGCCAATTACAGCTCCTAAAATCAAACCTTTTATTTTATCTAAAATAAATGTCCTGACAGTTGTTTTATTAAATCCGAATTTTTCTTCAATAACAAATGTTCCATAAGCAGAAGATGGAATAGATAATATATCAGCAACAAGTCCTATAATACCAAAAAACAGTAATGCCAATAGAATTGAGTTATCAGTATATTGTCTTATAAAATCGTCAAGCAAGCCAAAACCTTTAAAAAATAATATAAAAAGTATAATCACAAATGAGATAGTATTAACAATTAACGAAAATCTATGTTTTGTTTTTTCATAA
>Ga0208905_1000823_pt1 | contig 15658 bp, 12 predicted proteins | sample AntAceMetag02UKS_FD_184776 | JGI IMG/M metagenome (GOLD analysis project Ga0208905, IMG submission 184776) | Saline lake microbial communities from Ace Lake, Antarctica - Antarctic Ace Lake Metagenome 02UKS (SPAdes) (version 2) | ecosystem: Environmental > Aquatic > Non-marine Saline and... | reverse complement strand
CAGGAATTGGCTTTCGCTTATCCGCCTTCTTTTCTTGGTAGGAGAAATCTCTTTGACATGGATCACATCAATGCCATGGGGGAGTTCATGATTGATCTTCTCTTTTACTGAGAAGACATCTGCTACTTCAATTAGTTCAATATCCACCAACTCTTCTATGCTTTCGGTCCCAACAGGTAAGGCGGCAAAAAACGAGACCTTGGGCATGGGGTGAAAACCTTTGGAGTAGGCCAATTTCAAATCTGCCCTTCTGAAGGCCCTTATGAGGACCCTCGCAAGTTCCAAGTGGCCAAGATGCTTTGCCCTTCCGAGCTTTCTGTAGGTTAAGCGATACTTCTTTTTATATTCAGGCATCGGCCGAATAGATGTTTCTTTGGCAGACGATAACTCAGAACATTTATAAAGGACCGGATCGATGGTTTTATGGTCGCATACGCCGCACTCTAAGCATATTTCTCGGCAGTCAGGCGTCAGATGTTCTTCTTTGGCCTTTATCCATTCTTTCTTGAGGAAGGCCTTTGTGACCCCTGCTTTGATATGGTCCCAGGGTAAGATCTCCTGGAAAGGCCTTTCCCGGTGTAGATAAAAGTCGGGTTCCAACCCGGCACGAACAAAGGCTTCCTGCCAGACTTCTACCTTAAAATGCTCCCCCCATGCGTCGAATCGTGCCCCAAGGCCCCACGCCTCCATAATGACACGGCCGAGTCTCCTGTCACCCCTTGCAAAGACGCCCTCTAACCAGCTTAATTCAGGTTGATTCCATTTGACCCTGATCCGGCTTCCCCGGAGCCCTTGCTGGATTAATTGTATTCGCCTCCTGCTCTCCTCCGGGGAAATCTGAGTCGTCCACATAAAGGGGGTATGGGCTTTGGGCACAAATGTAGAAATGCTGACGTTTAAATTCGCCCTTTTCCCCTTTTTGCCGGCCAAACGTACGATCTGTTTGGACAAATCGATAATATCCTGAAGGTCTCCATCCCCCTCGTATGGGAGCCCTATCATAAAGTAAAGCTTAATCAGGTTCCATCCGGCCCGGTAAACCACATGCGCAGTACCGAGGATATCGTCTTGGGTCAAGCCTTTGTTGATGATCCTCCTGAGCCGATCATTGCCTGCCTCCGGGGCTAAGGTAAAACCCGTCTTTCTTACCCTTTTGATCTGTTCGATCATTTCGGTATTCAGGCTGTCCATCCTGAGTGACGGGAGGCTTACTCCGATATTCTTGTGGGATTGTCTGTCCATCAGGGTCTTGAGAAGCGGACCTATACAGCTATAATCTCCGGAACTAAGGGAAAGAAGAGAGATGTCTTCATAGCCGGTCAGTTTCAATGCATTTTCTGCCTTTTCAATTATTGATTCGGGGCTTCGTTCCCGTACCGGGCGATATATCATCCCTGCCTGGCAAAATCGACATCCTCGAGTACAACCGCGTGAGATCTCTACTGAAACACGGTCGTGGATCAGTTCAGTGAAGGGGACGATTTGACGCTCGGGATAGGGATAATCATCGATATCGGGTAGGATAGCCTTCTTTACCTCTTGGTAGCCTGTATGATCCGGCTCAATCTTTTCAATAGACCCATCGGGGCAATAATGAACGCTAAAAAAGGAAGGGATGTATATCCCCCTGATATGACGCATTTCATGCAGTAGCTCTTTTTTGCTCTCTATTTTTTTCTTCTTTGTTTCCCGGACAACACGGCATATTTCTAAGGCCGCGGTTTCACCGTCACCGATCACAATAAGGTCAAAGAAATCGGCAACAGGCTCAGGATTAAAACACGCGGGACCTCCTGCAATGATAAGAGCGTCTTTGTCCGCTCTATCCTTAGCTAAAAAGGGAATGCCTGAGAGATCAAGCATGTTCAGGACGTTTGTGTACGATAGTTCGTGTTGTAGGCTGAAACCCACGAGGTCAAAACTTGACAGGGGACGTTCCGACTCTAATGTGGCAAGGGGAATCCCTCGGCTTCTCAATTCATATTCCAAGTCAATCCAGGGAGAAAAAACCCGCTCAGCAGCAAGCCATTCCTGACTGTTAAGAATGTTATAAATGATTTTTAGCCCTAAGTGGGACATGCCTATTTCATAGACGTCCGGAAAGGCAAGGGCAATGGAGACCTCGATCTTAGAGGGATCTTTCTTGACAGAGTTAACCTCGTTGCCCAAATAACGACTTGGACGGATGATATTTGAAAACCAGTTCTGATCTAAGATGGACATGACTTGTAGCCGTTCACAGATTTAGGGTTTAAAGTTCAAGGTTCAAGGGTTTAGGATTTTATCCCGCTTACAGTGGGAAACAACGGTTCTACACCGAAGTCCTGAGTCAGCTTTATGCCGCCAGGGTGGGGTTAGACCATAGAATTAGGTGGCCCTGGTCGGACAGGGAGCAATATCGTGATTTCAGCTCCACCCCCAGGGTGATTGGCTCCGTATATTTTTCCCTCAAGACGATCAACGATCCTTTTCACAATGGCCAGGCCTAGGCCGGAACCCCCTTCTTTGGTGGTGAAGAAGGGTAAAAAAAGGTTTTGCAGGCCTTTTTCGTCAAATCCTTCTCCTGTATCACGAATGACTATCTTTGCCTTCTTCGACCCGGATTCAGGCGTACCAGTCACCAATGCAGAGAAAATACGTAGCTCACCCCGCCCGCCCATGGCATCAGATGCATTTAAAAAGAGATTCCACAGTACCTGTTTGAGCTGGTCCGGATCAGATTCAACTGCAACAGGATATGGGAAACTTGTAAAAATTGCTATTTTGCTATTCCAGCGTGGGCTGTTTTGAAAAAGCTCTAACGATTCTATGATTAACTGGTTCAGGTCAAACTCCGTCAATTTTGCCCTCTTGGGCCTGGCAAAAAGGAGGAAGTCGGCTACAAGATCATTTAGTCGATCCGTTTCTCTCAATATGATATTCATAAGGCGGACGTTAACGTCATCCTGTTTCATCTCCTCTCGTAGTATCTCAATCGATCCGCTGATGGAGGCCATTGGATTCCGGATCTCGTGGGCCATTCCTGCGGCAAGCTCTCCTATGATCGCAAGACCTTCAACCTTCTTCATTTCATCTTCGATCTGTTTCATTTGCGTCACATCCTGCAGGGTGAGAATTTGACCTTGCTGTTCACCCAAGGAATGCAGTAGGGGGGAGATGGACAGTCGTAGATCGGTTTTTGTTCCGTCAGGCCTCTCATAAATGAAGTCGGGAAATGACGATTTAGTCTCGATCAGACCGGTTGAAAGAAATTTTCGCCCTCCTGAATGCTCGGCAAAAAGAGGGAGGATGTCGCCTATCAGATGTCCACAGGCGTGGTTCGCCTTTATCCCAAATATCTTTTCTGCGGAGGGATTGAACAGGATAACTTTTTCGAGGTTATCCAAGACGATCAGGCCTGATGCGATGCTGCCGATTATGCTTTCATTCAGTCCCTCCAATCTGTTGACATCTAACTGTTTTGCCCTTAATTCAGCACGACTCTTTCTTGCCTGTTCAGAGAGGAAACTGCTGAGATATCCAACGAGATAAAAACCGGTCATATTTGCAAGTATCGTGAAGAAAAGGTAGGCGCTTTGATAGGTTTCAGGGTAGATCGCCCGGCTGCCTAAAGGATGAATCACACCGTAATAGTGAAGATCTAACAACAGACCATAGAAAATGCTGCTGCTGGACGCAACGATCATACCTCCTCTCCGGTAAAGGAGTATGCTTCCGCTGAATATGCTGAGGATGTAAAGAAAAGAGAATATGCTCTCTATACCACCGGTAGAGTATATAAGGGTTGTTATTATGAAGGTGTCAATAAGGAGCTGAATATATGCCTGCAGAGTGATGTTGCTTAGATACTTTAATAGAAAGGCGTAAATAATACTGATGAAGTATACAGATGCAAGAAGAAGGTAGTGGGATGTGTGAACATCACCGAAATAGCCTCGGGTTCCTCTATCCTGAATGAATATGAGGGCGCCTAAGAGAATGGAGATAAAGAGGACCCTTAAAAACATTAAGGTTTTAAGGCCTCTCAGGAGTTCTGGTGGAGGGGTTTTTTCTGTGGGGCTGATCATGTTTCCGGGATTAGTCTCCCATGGCTGCAGCCATGCTGAAGATGGGGAGATACATGGCGATAACGAGTCCGCCAATAGCCCCCCCGAGGAATACCATGAGCAGGGGCTCCAGCATGGCGGTCATTGCATCTACTGCTACGTCTACCTCGTCGTCATAAAAATCGGCTATTTTTTCGAGCATGGTATCAAGGGCCCCTGTGGCCTCGCCCACCGCGATCATCTGAACGACCATACTGGGGAATATGTCGTTTTCCGAGAGGGGTTCGGCAATTGGTTGTCCCTCGGCGATGCTTGAACGGACTTCGAAAATCACCTCTTCGAGTACGACATTGCCTGCAGTCTTAGCGACGATTTCCAGTGCCGTTATAATGGGTACCCCACTGCTTATCATAGTTCCTAAGGTCCTGGAAAATCTCGCTACTGCAACTTTTTTTAGTAGTGAACCAAATACGGGTAATTTCAATGACAAGGTGTCTGTGGTTTTTCTGCCCCCCGCAGTGCCTCTGTACTTTTTGAACAGGAATACAAACACCACAAGGGCACCAATCATGTAGTGGATATTTCCTTTGGTGAAATTGCTCATTGCTACAACAATTTGTGTCGGCACTGGCAGGGCCTTGCCAAAACTTGCGAACATATCCTGGAACACCGGGATCACAAAAATCATGATCACACCGATAACGATGACGGCAATAGCAACGACGACGATCGGGTATGTCATGGCACCCTTAATCTGGGCCTTCAGCTTCTCCGCCTTTTCGATATATGCTGCCAAGCGTTGTAAGATGGTGTCTAATATGCCCCCCACCTCCCCAGCGGCAACCAGATTAACGAAGAGGCTGTCAAATACCTGGGGATGTTTTTCCATGGCTTCAGCAAGACTTGAGCCCCCTTCCACGTCTTTTACAATTTCTTTGAGAATACCCTTGAATGTCTTATTTTCTGCCTGGTCGGCAAGGATGGTGAGGCCCTGGATAAGCGGAAGTCCTGCGTCTATCATCGTGGAGAACTGTCGGGTAAATATAACGATGTCCTTATTTGTAACCTTGGGCTGCATGAAGGAAACATTTTCAAAAAGATCCTTTGGTTTGGCCTTTATTTTCTTAACGGTAAGATTCCGCCGTTTTAATTGCAGGCCCGCCAATTTTTCATCGGCTGCTTCCAGCTCTCCTTTGATGACCTTGCCTTTTTTTGTCTCTGCAACCCAATTATAGATCGGCATTTTAAACCTCCCTAAGGTCTCTCTTGAGCAAGGAAATGGTTGAGTGCATTTTCATTAAATTAACCTTTTTCTTAAATATATGCAAAAATTTAGTTGAGAATAAATAATTCAGCTTCCTCTGTCAAGGTAGCTGGCCGGAATTCTTTTTTGTAACCGTTTACGGATTCAGGGCATGTGCTTTTGAAAACTATTATACTATCGGATATTATTCTTGACAAGGAGAGTGGATTAAATGTTATATGTCTTCGACACTAAAATTATGATGCAAACTGGGGCATTTTTCAAAGGTCTCGAAGCATGTTTTTGTTTCTGGACACTTTTGTTGTTTGCTATGAGCCTCGAATCACGTTGAGTTTAACCAAGAAAAATATTACTAAATTAAGGAGGTATTAGTTGTGAGTGAGATTATTGCCCCCATGGGGGGAAAGGTTCTCGATGTAAAGGTAAAGGCTGGTGATACTGTAAACGAGGGTGATGAGGTTGTTATCCTCGAGGCTATGAAGATGGAACTGCCGATAGTGGCCGAGGTATCCGGCACGGTGAAGGAAGTTAAATGTAATAATGGTGACGCTGTCGAAGCGGAAGGCGTCTTAATAGTGCTTGAGTAATAACGATGTAAAGCATGCCTAAGCCAGCGTTTCTCGGTCCACGGTTTTTATGTCGGGACAGCCTCTGCGGCTTAAGATCCGGATGCAACAAAAAAGCCTCTTTCTCGAAACTGAGAAGAGGCTTTTCAATGCTTGGATCCAGGAACTCTAACTCGCGGCCTTTTTCGCCTCCATTCTCTGAACTGATTTGGAGATAATTTTACCTGAAACAGACATTCCAATAAACAATATCATCAAGACCATAAAGACCCCTATATACCTGAGAACAAGGGTCCCGATAATCCATGTCCAGTTGTCTTTGACGATTACGACATCTGTACCGTCTTTTCCCCCTTTTGAGATGGTTATGGAATGCCAGGGCATTTTCCCATCATCTTCAATATAGGTGGCGTCTTTCCACTCCCTGAATTTGATATTTTCGAAGTCCTTCAATGCCTCCCTGTAGAACGAAACGATCTCATCGTGGGATAATGGAGTCTTCAATTCCAAACGCGAATCGGTTTTTTCGATGGTCGTTCCCTGGGGGATGACAGGCGCTCCGAGAAATTTCTCCGCATGTGAGGAGGCGGGAAGAAAGATCAAGACCAGGAGTAACAGCATCGATTTTTTCATGGCGTATCACCTTAAGATATATGTTTGGCGTTTGCGATTATGACGTTGTACACGCCCGTCAGTGAGCCAACACAGGATTGACGAATTCCTAAATCCCTCAATTCCCAAATTGATTAATCAAACATCGCGATAAACATCCCGGCTGCTGCGGCAGAGCCGATAACCCCCGCGAGATTGGGACCCACGGCGTGCATGAGGAGGTGATTGGTCTTGTCATATTTGAGACCCTCCACCTGGGAAACACGTGCCGCCATAGGTACTGCCGAGACTCCTGCTGAACCGATAAGTGGGTTAATCTTCTCTTTCAGGAAGAGGTTCATGATTTTGACTGTCACAATACCACCGATGGTGCAGACTGCAAAATCGACCAGGCCCAGGCTAAAGATGAAAAGGGGTTTCCAGCTCAGGAACTTGTCTGCCTGCATTGTTGCGCCGACTGCAATACCCAAGAAGATGGTAACAATATTCATGAGCGATCCCTGGGCCGAATCGGTCAACCTGGCAACGACGCCGCTTTCTTTCATCAGGTTTCCAAACATGAACATCCCCATCAAAGGAATGACGGAAGGTACTAAGAGTGCAATGATGCCCACTGTTATCAATGGAAAGAGTATTTTCTCCTGTTTTGAAACAGGTCTCAATTGACGCATCCGAATTTTTCTTTCCTTGGCATTGGTCATTAATCTCATAATGGGGGGCTGGAGAAGGGGAACCATGGCCATGTAGGAATATGCGGCTAAAGCATTTGCGCCAAGGAGTTGAGGGGCCAAATGCTGGGTCAAATAGATGGTTGTGGGCCCGTCGGCTCCGCCAATGATGCTGACAGAGGCCGCCTCCTTGAGGGTGAAGCCCACTAACACCGTACCGGTAAAGGTTATAAAAACGCCTAACTGTGCGCCGGCGCCAATAAGGAGGGTCTTGGGATTGGCAATAAGAGGGCCGAAGTCGGTCATGGCGCCTAAACCCAAAAAGATTACGCAGGGGATGACCTCCCATTGCAGCCCGTAGCGGTAAAAGAACTGTAGGAGCTGGGGATGGCCGTGGGAATCGCCCATCAATGGTACAAGGGGAAAGTTGACAATAAATATCCCGAAACCGATCGGGAGGAGTAAAAGCGGTTCATATTTTTTTGCAATGGCCAAGTATATGAACATGCAGCCCACGCCCCACATAATAATGACGTTCCACTGGAAGTTGAATATCCCGGTTGTATGAAGGGTACCATGCAACATGTCCAATATTTCATCAGCCGTCATCTCGAGATCCTCTCAGGAATTTGATATATCATATATTATTTTAAGTAATTGTAGAAAGATTATAAATTCAAAAGAACTACAATGCGGCTATAATATAGCTATATTTCGATGTCAAGGGTAAAATCAGTGGGGCTGAATAATTTTCTGGTAAGACAGCTTTCAAAAAAGGTTTGACAGTCTTTACGTTGTTGCAATATTTTCTTGAAACCCATAAGGTAGGCGTTCACGGGTTCAAAGGTTCAGGGGTTCAAGGTTAGGGAAAAGGACAAAACAACTTCCACATTTGAAAATTGTTTTTGGATTCATAATCTTGATGAACTCGTAAAAAGTCGAAATCTCTCCGTTTTCGTCATTCCCGCGAATGCGGGAATCCAGGGAAATCAACCACTTCTGGACTCCCGCGTTCGCGGGAGTGACGGCCTTGGAGACTTTTTACGAGACCATCAATCTCAATCGTACTCATAATCTTAATCGTTTTGAGTAAGATTATGATTAAGAGATGGAGAAGTTAATGCATCCCTGATCCCTATGGTGATGAGAATCCAACCTTTGAACCCCCTGAACCTTTGAACCCGTGAACGGTTACCAAAATTTGAATAGAATGTAATAGGAGGCTGAGATGACAGAACACACAGGTCACGAAGATTTGCAGGCCGCACTGAAAAGGTGGTCTGAAGGGGTGGAAAAGAAGTTAAGCAAGCGGCCGGAGAGAAAAGTGGAGTTTGTCAACACTTCCGGCATCCCGGTCAGGAGACTCTATACCCCCCTTGATGGTGCAGATGCCAGCTACATGTCAGAGGTTGGTCTCCCCGGTGAATACCCGTTTACCAGGGGCGTTCAGCCCACCATGTTCAGAGGACGGTACTGGACCATGAGGCAGTATGCCGGGTTTGCCTCGGCCGAGGAATCCAACAGGCGGTATCGGTTCCTGCTGGACCAGGGGCAGACAGGATTGTCCGTGGCCTTCGACCTTCCTACCCAGATAGGCTATGATTCGGATAATGAGATGGCCATCGGGGAAGTGGGAAAGGTGGGCGTGGCAATAGACTCATTGGAGGATATGGAGACCCTTTTCAATAAGATACCCCTTGATAAGGTCAGCACATCCATGACCATTAATGCCCCTGCTGCCGTCCTGTTAGCTATGTACATTGCTGTGGCAGAGAAACAGGGCGTATCAGCCGACAAACTGAGGGGCACCATACAGAACGACATCCTCAAGGAATACTCATCTCGGGGTACCTATATATATCCGCCCAAACCCTCTATGCGGATTATCACGGATATATTCTCCTATTGCGCTGAAAATGTCCCCATGTGGAACACGATCAGCATCAGCGGGTATCATATCAGGGAGGCGGGTTCCACTGCCGTGCAGGAGGTGGCCTTCACATTGGCGAACGGGATTGCATACGTACAGGCAGCGCTTGACGCCGGTCTGGATGTGGATACGTTTGGGCCCAGGCTATCCTTCTTTTTCAATGCCCACTCGGACTTCCTTGAAGAGGTCGCCAAATACAGGGCCGCCCGGCGGCTGTGGGCAGAAATAATGAAGGAAAGATTCAAGACCAGAAATCCCAAGTCTATGATGATCCGGTTTCATACCCAGACAGCGGGGTGTACCCTGACAGCGCCACAGCCAAAAAATAACATTGTACGTGTTGCTTTTCAGGCCATGGCCGCGGTCTTGGGGGGTACCCAGTCGCTGCATACCAATTCCATGGATGAAGCCCTTTGCCTGCCTTCAGAAGAGGCCGTTCAAATTGCACTCAGGACACAACAGTTGATTGCCTACGAGACGGGCGTGACCGACACAGTGGATCCCCTGGCCGGGTCTTACTATCTGGAAAATCTTACTAATGAGATCTATGAGCGGGCCGCTGCCTATATCAAAAAGATTGATGACTTAGGGGGGGCTGCAGAGGCTATTGAAAAGGGATTTATCCAGCGGGAAATCCAGGACAGCGCTTACAGGTATCAGCGTGAAATCGAACAGGAAGAGAGGATCGTTGTAGGGGTAAATCGATTCCAGGTGGAGGAGGAGAAGCCGACCAATCTCCTGAGGGTAGACCCGGCTGTTCGCACATCGCAGATCGAAAGGCTGCAGAAACTTCGATCGGAAAGGGATGATGTCGTGGTGGGAAAGCACCTGTCCGATCTGAAACAGGGGGCCGAAGGGGACCGGAATCTGATTCCCCTCATGTTAGAGGCCGTCAAGGCCTATGCCACCCTTGGAGAAATTTGTGATGTATTAAGAGAGATATTCGGTGAATATCAGCAGGTAAACACCCTGGGATGATGAGGGATTGAAAATTGAATATTGAAAATTGAATATTGACGATTGAGAATTGTGGGGCTGGATGAGCCGTTTGAATAATCTGTGTAAATCTGCGGAATCTGCGAATTAGGAAACAGGAGAGATCGGATATGGGAAAAGAGAAGAAGATAAGGGTATTGGCGGCAAAGCCTGGACTGGACGGTCATGACAGGGGGGTCAAGGTGGTGGCTTCTGCCCTGATGGACGCCGGCATGGAGGTGGTTTACACTGGTTTGAGACAGACCCCGTCACAGATTGTGGAAGCTGCCATCCAGGAGGACGTGGATGTCATCGCTATGAGCATCCTGTCTGGGGCCCACGATTACCTGTTCCCAAAGGTAATGGAATTATTAGGGGAAAAGGGCGTGGATGACATATTAGTCTTAGGCGGCGGTATTATTCCTGACGAGGATATTCCTGCGTTGAAAGAGGCAGGCATTGCAGAGGTCTTTGGCCCGGGAACAACTACCACTCAGATAATAGACTATATCAAAGGGAATGTTAACAGTGCCCATCCATAAATGGCTATTTTTCACAATCTCTGCGTCAGATAAGGATTTTAATCCTCGAAATACTTCAATGTATTCCTGTGGTTAAAATCCTTATCTTCCTTGACCCTGTAAAAACTATCTCATTTCTGGATGGACACTGATAACTGTGATATTATGCCCAAGCCCCTGATGACGCCGGTCATCCGGGGCTTGGTGTCTTCAGACCTCGTTAAGTGGTTGAGTCCCGCCGAGGGGGAATTGAGTGGTTAAGTCGTTACTGTAATTTGAATTCACATCCTTCACCAAGAATTGGACATCTGACAGGTTCGAAACTCTAACATTGACAAACTCGTAAAAAGTCGGAAATGACCCGTTTTGTCATTCCCGCGAACGCGGGAATCCAGGAAAATTAGCCGCTTATGGACTCCCGCGTTCGCGGGAGTGACGGCCTTGGAGACTTTTTACGAGGCCATCAACATTAATTTCACATACTTATTTTCCAACTCAACGACTCAACCACTTAACTATTTGATCGTCTCTGTCATTCATTTTTCCACTCCGGTCTCCTCTTTTCTAAAAAGGCCTTCAACCCTTCCTGGGCATCGGCGGTGTTCATGAGTTCGTCTAAATAGATATCTTCAATAATCTTGAGGGATGGTTCAAAATCGTCCATCAGCCCGGCAGTAACGGCCTTTTTGGTCTTTCTCAAGACCTCTGCGCTCAGCTTGAGGTAGGGTTTCACGAATTCATCTGTGGCGGATTCCAGTTCTTCCCTCGCCACAACCTTGTTTACCAACCCCATGCTTCGGGCCTCTTCAGCCGATATAATCCTTCCCGACAATATCAGATCCATGGCCGCTTTACGTCCGATGATGCGGGGCATGATCTGTGCGGCAATGGGCGGAAACACTCCAACCTGTATTTCGGGCTGGCCGTATTTGGCATCCTCAGAGGATATTACGAGGTCGCAGAAAACGGCTAATTCGCATCCACCGCCGAGGCAGGAGCCATAGACTGAGGCTAACGTGGGGATTCCAATACTGTCCATAAGACGAAACATGCGATGGAAGACCCCGATCATCTTGGGGGCCAGGTCACCCATATGCTCTCCCACATCCACTCCGGCTGAAAAGCATTTTCCCTTGGCGTCAAAAAGGACCAAATTGAGATCTTTTTTCCCCTGCCACTCTTCCAATACCTCATTGATCTCGTCCATCATTGCAATGTTCAGGATATTCACCGGGGGTCTGTTAAGGGTAATGGTGCCCATGCCATCCTTAAAATCGGTTTCAATATGCTCATAACCCATAATATCGCTCCTTTCATTCCTAAAAAAATGGCAGGCGGGCCTGTATCACCGCCCTGCCTGCCACATAGGTTAATAATGTTCGGATAAAGCTGTTATTCTTTAGGCTTTCCAAGCGCGTTTGCAAACATATCCATATCCCATGTCTTGCACTCGGCGATATCCTGGCGGAATTTAATGAAGTCAATGGTATCCTGGCCGGTGATCCGCTTGGTGTTGAAGGCCCCAAAGCCGAGGAATGCCTCACCGCCCATATTGGCGGCCAACCAGTGACGGTTGTAATTTTTGGAGTAGTCCCAGAAGAACTTCTTTTTCGCACGAACGCTGTCAATGGACTTGATCAGACATCCGGGAAAGAGGTTGGCAAAGGTCCATACGATCTTGTCTACTTCTTTATCTAAGAGTTCGAAATCTGCATTGGCCTGATGCTCCTTGACGAATGCGCGCGCCTCCTTGGCCTGATCTCCTCTCTTATACTCACCATAGACGATCTCACCATCATCCACATATTTGTCCGTAACGATCATGGGGTTTCTGACCCACTCGCCATCAACCTTCAGGACCGGTATGCACTTGCTGATGAGGTTCTTCATCTTCATCTTATAGGCAGACCACATCTCGCACGAGACGCAGTTCCACATGGCATCTTCCATGCCGAGGAACCATGGGAGAAAGTCGGAAGAGCCGCCATCGGGTGCAGAACCGTGTCTCGGACCTGCCTGCCCGAAAATGGCCAGATCTGAAGCAATCGCCAAATCGCAGGCCATGCCGATCTCCTGACCACCGGCCACTCTCATACCGTTAACCCTGCAGATGACCGGCTTCTTGCAGGCTAAGATGGCATCCACCATGTGGTTGAACAGCTCCATATACTGACCGTATTCGTCCGATCTCAGGCTGTAAAACTCACTGTATTCCTTGGTGTTGCCGCCCGTGCAAAATGAGAAGGGGCCTGTGCCCGTAAAAACCGCTGCTACAACACTCCTGTCAAGGGAGGCGTTTTCAAACCCGGCGATTACGCCTTTTACCATCTCTGTCGTGTAGGAATTGTATTGCTTCGGATTATTCAAGCGAATCCACGACACATAGAGGCCATCCACAACGTTCCCTTTGGGATCGGTGAGGGGTCTCTTTTCGTAGACCACACAGGGGGCCTCTGTTCCCCAGTGGACGTCTGTGTGCAAAGCATGATCTTTTATTTCATTGTCTCTCGGCATCCATTCTAAAGCCATAATGTATTCTCCTCTTATTTTGTTGTTTATTCTCTGTTCTGGTTTAACTTCTCTGTTTCACACATAGGGACTGTGCGATAGGCCTAAAAATCAGGTGTCAGTACGATCCGTTTCATGGGTGGTGTCTTGTGGGCCTCGGCAAATGTCTCGACAATGGTGCTCATGGCACGGGTTTCTACGAAGTTTGCCATATTAATCTTGCCGCTCAGTACCATATTCAGGACAATCGGATAATACTCGGGGAGGCATCCCCAGGTCCCTATCATTTCAGCATCAAAGGCCATCAGGCGACCGATGGCGTATTCGGTCTTCGCGAGACCGAATCCCACGACAATCAATTTACCGGTAAACCCGAGCAGGGCAAGTGAAATCTCCTGTCCACCCTTTGATCCGGTTACCTCAAAAATCTTCCATCCAAAATTGGGAAGCCCGTTTCCTTTGCAGATGCCCTTGAATTCCTTGGATACGGCCCGGGCATCTTTGTCAGTGGAATTGATGACAAAGTCTGTTCCGTAATCAAGCGCCCTGTCCAATTTTTCCTGATTGCGCGCAATCCCGATAACCGTCTTTGCACCCAGGGCCTTGGTGATCTGCCCCACATATTGGCCCACGCCACCGGTAATTCCAACTACCACAACATTATCGCCCGGCTGCAGGTCGGCCCTTTTGGCTGCCTGATATGGCGTGGTCGCGGCGTCAGCCACGACGGCCAAATGGGAGAGAGGAATATCTCCGCGGTCTTTGACTTCACAAAGGTCAATGCTCGGCACAGGGATATGGCTTGAAAAACCGCCATAGAGGCCGAGGCTGTTGCCCGGCATTTTCTGGGCAAGGCACCTGTTTCCCCGGCCTGTCTTGCAGAGAAGGCACTTCCGGCAGGGCATCACCGCGGGGATGATGACTTCTTTGCCGACCCATGCTTCATCCCCGGCCACTACGGTCCCTGAAATCTCATGACCTAATGTCAAAGGGGGTTTTGAGACTGTCGGCACGCCATCGTAGAAGTAACCCAAGTCCGTGTGACATACCCCACAACCCGCAACCTCTACCAGGACCTCTCCGGCTCCTAATTCAGGAACTGGTATTTCTGTTTTTTCGAGTTTGCCTGGTGTTACCTCTCCGGATTCCCTATCGCGCGAGGTGGGTTGAACCATCTGCCAGGTCTGTATCTTGACCGGTACTGTCATTTTTTTGTCCTCCTTTATTTTTAGTTGAGTCCCGCCTGAGGCGGGATTGAGTGGTCAATTGTTAATATTACCCCTTGAAATGCTTCCTCTTTTCTATTTTGCAGGGCGTCAATCATCAATCCTAAATCATTCCATAACCGCCATCCACGCACAGGAGCTGGCCGGTGATGTAGTTGCTTTCGTCGGAAGCCAAGAACGCGAATGCGGGAGAGATATCATCGGGTTCGGCAAAGCGTTTCAGGAGGATTCTATTCATATAGATATCCTTTAGCTTCTCATCGGTTCGTATCTTTTCCGTCATATCGGTGGCAACAATGCCAAGAGAGATAACATTGCAACAGACATTATAGCGGGCAAGCTCACGGGCAATGGACTTGGTCATGCTGAGGATGCCCCCCTTTGCCGCGCTGTAATTGATCTGGCCCACTGTGCCAACCAGGCCGGCCACGGACATGACATTTATGATCTTGCCGCTCTTCTGCTCCTTCATTCGAAGTCCAGCGGCCTGGGAGCAGAGAAATGCGCCTTTAAGGTGGATATCGACTACCTGATCCCACTGGTCCTCAGTCATCTTGATCATTAATGCGGGACGGGTGAACCCGGCGTTATTAACTAAAATGTCGATTTTTCCAAAGGTTTCTATGGCAGCGCCGACCAGACCCTCTACCTCTGTTTTCTGCGCCACGTCTGCCTTGACGGCTATGGCCTTGCTTCCTAAGGATTGAATTTCATCAACGACTTCCTTCGCCGCTGTTTCATTGGAAGTGTAGTTGACAACGACCTTTGCCCCTTCCTTTGCAAAACCGAGGGCAACGGCCCTCCCAACACCCCGGCTGCTGCCTGTCACTAAAGCGATTTTGTCTGTAAGTCTCACTGGTTATCCCTCATAATAAAGCTCTGATTTAATGGTCTCTGGCTCTTTAACTCGTAGAAAAATATAATCACATTGTGATTACAATATAGTTACAAGGGGAATTTATTGGAAATCGATTTTTATGTCAAGCAAAATCGAAAGAGGAATTTTTTGGCCTATTTTTTACTCTTTGACAGAGGTTTTTTTCGGATATATACTCCGGTTTCAGTAAGGAGTAGGGAGTCTACCATGGGTCAGATAACATATTACAGCACCAATGATAAATCGGAGCGCGTCAATTTTGAGACCGCCCTGATGAACGGCCTTGCCGCCAACTATGGCCTTTACATGGTCTCCAAAGATGCAATTCCCAGGCAGGAACCGGCCGCCATTAAGGCCATGCAAGGCATGTCTTATGCTGAGATAGCCTTCGAGGTCCTTTACCCGTTCTTGAAAGAGGAAATAATGCGGGCGGATTTGAGGGAAATGATCGAAGACGCCTATGAT
>Ga0208905_1000821_pt1 | contig 15673 bp, 11 predicted proteins | sample AntAceMetag02UKS_FD_184776 | JGI IMG/M metagenome (GOLD analysis project Ga0208905, IMG submission 184776) | Saline lake microbial communities from Ace Lake, Antarctica - Antarctic Ace Lake Metagenome 02UKS (SPAdes) (version 2) | ecosystem: Environmental > Aquatic > Non-marine Saline and... | reverse complement strand
TCTCAAATGTGACTGTGCTCCATTCAACAAATTGTGTATGTTTTGTTCACCTGAAGCCGGATAATATAAATGTATTGGATTTAGAACTTGAATAAGATTCAATCTATGAACGATTCCGGGTAAACCTAAGCAATGATCACCGTGGAAGTGCGAAATGAAAATGCGAGAAATTTTCGCCGGTGATGTTCCTGCATAAGAAAATTGCCTCTGTGTGCCTTCGCCCGGATCAAATAAAAAACCCTCATTCAGCCATCTCAAATAATAGCCGTTATGATTTCTTTTCTTCCCGGGTAATTGCGACGCTGTTCCTAATATTAATAATTGCATAATATCCCATTTTTATTAAATAAATTTAACAATTATATTTTTTATAACAAAACTTTAATGTTTAAATATGTTGAAAATTGTGAATGGGAATTTATGAAACGATTTTGATATTACTAATTTTTAAAAATTCATCAAATGGTTTTTATCTATTTTACAAAATTTGACATATTTTCATATATCTCAATTTTTTTGTTTCTTATTTTGCATAACGGTTTGGCTATGAAAAGGTAGGCGATTTCGAAGCACAATTTTTCAACTTACGATGAAATTCAAACGGGCTACACACCTTGATATTACTACTAAACCGCCTATTTTTTATAGCTTTTGTTATGGGCTGGGCTTTCTTCATACCTTCCGTTTTATTAAATTTTGTTAGCATCTTTCTCAGCGTTGGCAAAGACATACTTATTGACAAGTTTTGGACGTGCGATGGGCTTTTCGAGTGACTTGGCAATGTGTATGGCTTCAGCGTTGGCTTATTCATTTGTTAACTCATTTGCAATTAATTCTGCTTGTTTCAATACAGTTTCTGTTGCCAATTTTTGCATATCCGGTGGATAACCGAATTGTCTCAAAGTCCGTTTTATTATTACTTTCAATTTTGCTCTTACACTTTCTTTTATTGTCCAGTCGATTGATGCGTTTGCTTTTACTCTTTCTGTCAATATTACTGCAAGTTCTCTTAATTTGTCCTTTTGCATTAATTCTCTTGCACTTTTATTGTCGGCTACTGCTGTGTAAAATGCGTACTCAAAATCTGTTAAGCCGAGTGCTTTGGCTTCACTATCCATATTCACGATTTCCTCACTCAACTTTATGAGTTCGTCTATCACTTCGGCTGCTGTCAAGATTTTATTGTGATATTTCTTAATGGAATTTTCGAGCATTTCCATTAATGTTTTACTTTTTACCAAATTCTTTTTAGAGCGAGATTTGATTTCATCATTCAGTAGTTTTTTCAAAACCTCCATTGCAACATTTTTATGTTCCATTCCTTTTAGTTCTAAAAGGAATTCTTCTGAAAGTATTGAGATATCAGGTTTTTTAATTCCTGCTGCATCAAAAATATCAATCACTTGTTCGGAAACTAATGCTTTGTCTATTACTTGTCGAATTGTAGTTTCAATTTCTTCATCGGTTTTTCCGGAACCTGTACTATCAAATTTCGCCAATCTTGCTTTTACGGCCTGAAAAAATGCAACTTCATCTTTTACATCCATTGCTTGCTCGTGTGGGATGGCTATGGCAAAGGCTTTGGAAAGTGCTGTTACTTCATTTATGTATCTTTTCTTTCCGTCTTCTAAACCGAGAATATGTTCTTCTGCTGAGAGTATCATTGAAAGCTTTTGGGATGTATCTGCTTCAAAATATTTTTCGTACGGAAAACCATGAAACATTTGAGATACAACTTCTAATTTCTCCAACATCAATTCAACAGCTTGTTCCTGCAAAATAGTTGGGTCGCCTTTTCCACCAGAATCGGAATAAAAAGAAAGTGCCTTTTTTAAATCAGCAGCAATACCGAGATAATCAACAACCAAACCGCCCGGTTTATCTTTGTAAACTCTATTAACCCTAGCAATAGCTTGCATCAGATTATGTCCTTTCATCGGTTTATCAATATACAAAGTATGCAGCATCGGAACATCAAATCCGGTAAGCCACATATCACAAACAATAACCAATTTTAGTTCGTCATCGGAGTTTTTCATTCGGTCTGCTAAAATTCTTCTTTGCCGTTTTGTTGTATGATGTTTGGCAATTTTTGGTCCGTCTGAGCTGGCAGAAGTCATTACTACTTTTATAACACCTTTGTCCAAATCATCAGAATGCCACTCAGGTCTGATTTTTATAATTTCATCATAAAGGTCGGCTGCAATTCTTCTCGACATTGAAACAATCATTCCTTTACCATCGAAAACTTCCTGTCGTGCTTCAAAATGGCTTACAATATCTTTTGCAATATTTTTTATTCTGTTTTCACTTCCAATTAATGCTTCCAATTGTGTCCACTTTGCTTTGGCTTTTTGTGTTTCGGTTAAATCTTCATGTTTTAAATCTTCTTCTAAATCTTCAACAAGCTTTTTCCCTTCTTTACTTAGATTTACTTTTGCCAACCGACTTTCATAATAAATATGAACGGTAGCCCCATCTTCTACTGCTTGAGCAATATCATAAACATCAATGTAATTTCCGAAAACTGCAGGTGTATTTACATCAGTATTTTCAATAGGCGTTCCTGTAAAACCAATGTATGTGGCATTTGGCAATGCATCACGCATATATTTTGCAAAGCCATAAACCACTTTTTTACCTACTATATTTCCGTGTTCATCTTTGTCATCTATTGTTTTTGCTTTAAAACCGTATTGTGTTCTGTGTGCTTCATCTGCAATAACAACAATGTTTTCTCTTTCCGATAAAGTTTCGTAAATATTGCCATTATCAGGTTGGAATTTCTGAATAGTGGAAAATATCACACCACCCGAAGCAACTTTTAATTTCTCTTTTAAATCTTCCCGGTTTTCGACTTGCTTGGGTTCTTGTCTTAACAGCTGTGTTGATGCTGCAAATGTATCAAACAACTGGTCGTCCAAATCGTTGCGGTCGGTGATTACTAAAATGGTTGGATTATCCAAAACCAAAACAATCTTTCCCGTAAAAAAAACCATTGAAAGCGATTTGCCACTTCCTTGCGTGTGCCAAACTACACCACCTTTTCTGTCGCCTTTCGGTTGTGTTTTAACGCCTGCCACGCCATAACTTTCAGGCGATTCCATTACCATAGCCCCTAGCTCCCCTAAAGGGGAAGAGATAGCTCTTTTATTTCCTAAAGGGAAAGAAATAGAATATCCTGTTGCTCTTAAAACCGATTCTACGGCTCTATTTACCGCATAATATTGATGATAGGCTGCCAATTTCTTAACCGTTAAAATACTTACTATTCCTGTTTTTGTGTCTTCCTTTTTTGATTTTTCAAAAACAATAAAATGACGAATTAAGTCTAACAAAGTTTCTTTGTTGAGCATTCCGTTTATTAGAGTTTCTAACTGGCTAACCAAGTTTGATGCTTCTTCTTTTCCGTCTGCCGATTTCCAAGCCATAAAACGGGTTAAGCCCGCAGATAAAGAACCTGCTTTGGTTTCCAATCCATCGGAAATAATCATTAAACCATTGTAAGTAAACAGGCTTGGAATAATTTCTTTGTAGGTCTGTAATTGTTTAAAAGCAGATATTACCGTTGCATTTTCGTCAGCAGGATTTTTGAGTTCGATAACAACTAAAGGAATACCATTTACAAACAGAATAACATCAGGTCGTTTATTGTTCCCATTTTCAATAACAGTGAACTGATTAGCAACAATAAATTCATTATTTTCAGGATTGTCAAAATCAATTAGCCAAACTAAATCTCCTCTTTGATGTCCATCTTTTTGATAGGAAACATTAATTCCTTCGGTTAGCATTCGGTGGAATGTTTCGTTATTGGCAATCAATTCTGGTGAATTAATTCTTTGAATTTCTTTTAATGCTTCTTCTTGCGAATCATTAGGAACTTTTGGGTTAATTCTGCGAATAGCATTTTGCAATCTTTCTGTGAGTAAAACATCTTCATAAGAATTTCGCTCCGGTCTTTCGCCTGTTGCTGAGCTTGTCGAAGCATCGGGTGCAATGTCAGGTGCATAAATATATTGATAGCCTAAATGTTCCAATAATTCTATTGTAAATTCTTCTATTGTATTTTCGGTTATTTTAGTCATATTATATCATCCAAATTTCTGAATTATATTCTGCCTGTGGTTCCATCACAATATTTCCATCACCATCGTTTAATTTATCGTTTTGCCATTTTATGGGATTATTAATAATATATTCTGATATGCGATTATATTCGTTTTCGTTTCGAATAATGTGTTCCCAATAATTTCGTTGCCAAATGGATTTATTCAAATCTATTAATTCTGTTGGGGCGAATCTCGTTGGGATTGGGGCGAATTGCAATTCGCCCGTACTTAGGGAATTATTTCTGATTATTTTTTTTATTCTTTTGGTGGTGGCTCCTTTAAATCCTCTTATTATGGCTCCTATTGTATTTGATGGAGATTTGAATTTTCCAATATTTTTTTCTTGGGATTTTAATTGATAATCTATGGATATTATGGCGTGAAAATGATTTGGCATTATTATAAATTCTCCTACGCTACAATTTTCCCTTATTTCTTCTGTTTTTATCCACTCTTGTTTTACAATTTCTCCAAATATATTTAATTGCAATTTTCCGTCTTTGATATTGCCAAAGATATTTTGTCTGTCTTGTACGCATAGCGTTATAAAATACAATCCTGCCTGCGAATAATCGTATCCTTTCAATCGAATGGAACGGCGGTGATGAATATTTGGATTATATCTTTTCATAATATTTCTTTTTTATCTGTTGGGGCGAAAAATTTTTCGCCCTTACCATATTTTACCCGTATTTCACCGTTCATCAACTTTGGCAATAATGTACCCCGCATTTTTTCAAGAGTGAGGATTTGATTACAATTTACAATATATTTATTTATCAATGGTGATATTTCATCATCCATCTTTTCTAATTCAATTTCAGAAGGAACCAAAACAATAGATTCAGATAAATTCTTTCTTTTGATATGTCCCATAGTCGTAGCTTTACTTTCTGCAATGGAAATAAAGCTATTTAAATAATATTTTATCCAAAAATAATAAAACCATTTCGGATATTTTTTTGATGTAACTTTAAAAAGATGTTGATTTAAAACACATTTTTTATTAACCCATATTTTAACCAGTAAACTTCCTGACCAAGAAAAAATCACATCACCATTTTTGATAATATATTCAGAAGGAACTTTTGAAGTTGCCCAATCTGAATTATCAGTAAATCCATTTCTTAGTTCTTTAATTTTTAAAACAGGTAACTTTTCTAAATCATTCTTAGCCGGAAATTTTTGACAAGCTAAACCATTTAAGAAATCAGCAATTTTATCTAACGGCTTTTCCTCCCAATCCTCCTTAGCCTCTTCAACAAACCACTGCCTAAAAAGTGTTTCCGCCATTTGTTCCAAAGTTTTGTTTTGGCGGTGGAGCAGGTCTATTTTGTCGTCTAAACTGGAAAGGACTTCGGCTATGGCTTTTTGTTCGGGGAGTGGGGGAATAAGAAATTGATAATCTTCAATCCTTGATGGGGAAGTGTGCATTATTGATGTACCACTGGCAGAACCAATAATATACCCTTGATAATCACGAGTTCTCATTAACCAATAAAGGTAGTCAGAGTTAGTATCATTATTTTTAAATTGAACTAAACCAATTCGCTGATTATGTAAATATTTAATTTCATTCGTTGACTTCGGTACTTTTGCAGAATATCCAAGAGTATCGGTTTCTTTGCTTAGGTCTGTCATTGTAATAACAATATCACCTTCTCGCAGAATATAGTTTTCAGGATATTCTCCATTATAATACTTAAACTTGTCAGACTTAAAACCACCACCAATATGAAAATTGCCTGGAGTTACTAATATGTCAGGCATTTCGTCACTTGTAATATTCTTCCCTTTAAATGCAAAACCGTGTTTTACTTTGAAAAAATCACCCAACTTAACTTCCTTCCACTCACTCATCACCACATCCGTTTTTAAGGTTAGTAATCATTTCCATCGCTTCCATATCCATTTTAGAAAAGGCAAACCATTTTTTACCCAAATCTTTTAGACTGGCTCCAAAATGGTAAACGGTGTTTTCGTCAATTATTAAAAAGCGGTCGTGAGCTTTGGTAAATTTTTCTATTTTTATTTTTGGGTGCTGAGTGTTGTGTTTTTCTAAATCTTGCTTTAGAATTTTTGTAATATTTTTTGTATAGATTCTAACAGATACATTTTTTTTTCGTTTAGTGAAAAGCTGTAAAACAGATTCATCAATATAATTATCAATCAGCAAAATTGATTTTTTGGCAGATTTTATAAGGTCGGACACAAATACATAAGCATCAAAGACCTGTCCATCGTAAAAAATGCCTTGTTTGGGTTTTATGCTTTTGTCTTCAAGTGCTTTAAAAACTTGTTCAAATTTCTGGTCGGTTTCAATCTGTTTCCGTTCTACTTTATCCAATCGTTGAAAAATACCGGCATTTACAGAGATAAATTTTTTCATCTGCACAAATGCCTGCATAATCTGAATACTCACTTTAACAGCCGTTTCACTATGCAAAACCGCTGAAAGCATTGCTACGCCTTGCTCGGTAAAAGCATAAGGATTTACGGATGAATGTTTCAGATTTTCGAACCGGTCGCAATTTGCGACCAGTTCCTCTTTTTCAGTGTTATCAAGCTGAAAACGAAATTCTGCAGGGAATCTTCCGATATTACGCTTTACCTGTTCATTAAGTCTTTTTACTTCAACCCCGTATAATTCAGCTAAATCTCTATCAATCATTGTCTGAATGCCACGAATTGTAAAGATTAGATTTTGTATGTTTCTGATTGATATTATTTGATTTTGTTCTGTCATAATAATTGCCATTTTAAAGAGTTCACAAACTGCAACCGGTTATTTCTAAAACTCTCGAATTCGGGGGAATTAAATTTATTCATCTTTCAACTCAATTTTAGTAAGGTTTTCGGCAATGCGTTGGTTTAAAATAGTTTCCTCTTTTAACTGTTCTTCAAACTCAGCTTTTAAGCTTGTAAATCGCTCATTAAAATCAAAGTCGTCTTCTTCATCAGCCAAACCAACATATCGTCCGGGAGTTAAAACAAAATCAAGTCCTTTTACACGCTCAATACTTGCTGCATTACAAAAGCCTTTTATATCTTCATATGCCCCTGAATCCCCTAAAGGGGACTTTGAAGATGCTGAATCCCCTAAAGGGGACTTTGAAGATGCTGAATCCCCTAAAGGGGGCTTTTGGAGAGCTTCTTTAATTCTATAAATAACAAAATCAATATTATTTATAACTTCTTCATTGGTAAACCGAATGACACGATAACCTTCTTTTTCCAATATTTTGCTTCTTTGTGTATCTGCTTCTTTTTGTTGTTCGTGAATTTTTCCATCAACTTCAATGATTAAGGCTTTTTCTATAGAACAAAAATCCACTATAAATTTATTAATAATATGTTGTTGTCTGAATTTTATCCCAAGCTGTTTATTTCTTAATTTTTTCCATAAAATTTCTTCTGCATCAGTTGGGTTTGCTCGCATTTCCTTTGCTTTAACACTCAATTCTTTATACAATGCAGGATTTGCGGAATGTAAAACAGATGGTTCTCTATCTTCCCCTTTAGGGGACTGAGCTTTTACATATTGAGATTTTAATGTAAAATCTTTGCGTTCTCTATCTTCCCCTTTAGGGGAATGAGGGGCTTTTCTCCAGTTGTGGTAAGTTTCAGCAATAAGTTTAATGTCTTCATTTGAAAGTTCACGAGTTCTACGGTTTATCAGATGTCCCATATTTCGGGCATCAATAAAAAGTATCTCTTTGCTTCGGTCTCTGTATTTTCCATTGCTTCGGTTACGGCTCATAAACCAGAGTGATGCAGGAATTTGAGTGTTTAGAAACAACTTCGCAGGTAAGTTTACTATGCAGTCAACTAATCCTTCTTCAATCAGGTTTTTTCTAATATCACCCTCTCCAGAAGTTTTAGAAGTCAAAGAACCTTTTGCCAAAACAAAACCAGCTTGTCCACTTGGTGCAAGATGATACATAAAATGTTGAATCCACGCATAGTTAGCGTTTCCTATTGGTGGTGTTCCATATTGCCAACGACCATCTTTACGGAGTAAATCGCCACCCCAGTCGCTCACATTAAAAGGTGGATTTGCAATTATGTAATCTGTTTTCAGGTCTTTATGAGCATTATTTAAAAATGAGCCTTCGTTATTCCATTTTATCTGAGAGCTATCCAAACCACGAATAGCAAGGTTCATTTTTGCCAGTCGCCAAGTGGTTTGGTTGCTTTCCTGTCCGTAAATAGAAATGTCATTTATCTTTCCTTTATGTTCTTCTACAAACTTTTCAGATTGCACGAACATTCCACCACTACCACAGCAAGGGTCAAAAACTCTTCCTTTGTACGGTTCTAACATTTCAATCAATAATTCTACAACACTTCTCGGAGTATAGAACTGTCCGCCCTTTTTACCCTCGGCAAGTGCAAATTCACCCAAGAAATATTCAAAAACGTGTCCGAGAATATCAGCACTTCTTGATTTCGCATCGCCTAAGGCAATGTTTCCAATCATATCAATAAGTTCACCCAGACTTGTTGGGTCAAGATTTTGTCGGGCATACACTTTTGGTAGAACGCCTTTTAATGATGGATTTTCTTTTTCGATAGCATCCATTGCTTCGTCAACCGTTTTTCCAATAGTAGGTTGTTTGGCTTTGGATAAAAGAAAATTCCAACGAGCATCACTTGGCACGAAAAATACATTTTCAGCTTTATATTCGTCTTTGTCTTCGGGGTCTGCTCCTGCGTATTCTCCTTCTCCTGCTTTTAGTTTTTCAAATAATTCTTCAAAAGCATCGGAGATATATTTTAAAAATATCAGTCCGAGTACAACGTGTTTGTATTCTGCGGCATCAATATTTTTTCTCAATTTGTCAGCTGATTTCCAGAGTTGTTTTTCCAATGGTTCGTCTGTTCCGATATTGTTCTTTTTTGCCATTTATTTTAAGTTTCTTTTATTCGTTTTAAAATTACTTTTTTCTGTCAGAGCGTTGGCTAAAATTAAACTCTTTTGGCTTTTCCGGGTTTTTCCTGTGTGGTGGCAAAAACCAAATGTGCTATTTGTGCGGTGGCATTCATTTCGTTTTTCTTTTAGGTTTACCACAATATTGTCTTTTTAAGCATGAAGTTCAACTTATTTATACAACCAACTTATTACATTAAAACTGTTATTTAGATGCCAAATAAGTATGTAAATAACAGTCCGCCTAAGCGGATAAGTTGTTATTTATTTTTTAGCAAATATAAATTTTTTTTTAAAGTACAACAAATATATTTTTATTTTTATAATCCGTCAAACGGGCTTCTTGCATTTTTTATTACCTGCTTTAGTCGGATACATTATTTTTTTTTGCAATAGATATACTTGCATTAAGTTCAAATCCGGCAAGTAATATTGTTGCATTAAAATATATCCAAAGCAACAGAATGATAAGAGTTCCAATAGAGCCATAGATTTTGTTGTATCGTGAAAAATGGCTTATATAATAGTTAAAACCTGATGAAAGGATAAATATTGACAATGTTGCTAATATTGAACCTATTGAAATAAAACGGAATTTTTTTCTCTTTGCAGGGGCAAGATAATATAAAAAAGAAATAGAAAAAAATAACATACCTGTAATTATTATCCATTTTAAAACCTGTATAATACTACATATAGTATTTGATGTAAAAATTCCTTTAAGTATTTCCTGATTGACAAGAAACCTAATAGTTGATGTTCCAAAAATTATAAATATTATGGCTATTATAACTATTACAAACAAAATTAAAGCTATTATAACTGATATTAAACGTCGCTTTAGTCCTGACCGCGTTTCAGTGATATGATAAGTAGCATTAAATGCTACAATTATCCTGTTAATACAATTTACAGCAAAATACAGTGTAAATATAAAACCAACAGAAAGCAGTCCTCCATGATGACTTTTAACAATATCTTCAATTGTTCCGCTTATTATATTATAAGTTGTATTAGGTGAAATATCTTTTATAATTACCAGCAAAGTATCCTGAAAATTATTAATTGGTATATAAGGAATAATTGAAAAAAAGAAAATTATTCCGGGAAAGACAGTTAATAAGAAAGAAAAAGACAGAGAAGTTGCCCTTGTTGTAATAGAACTTTTTTGCATTATTTGTGAAAAAGTACTTATTACTTCATAAAGATTAGCCCCACCGGAAAACGGTATAACAATTTTTTTAGAACTATTAACAAGCAAAACAACAGGTTTACTAATAATAATTTTTTGAAGAAGTTTATTTGACATTAATTAAATGTTTTTAAGCAGACCATAACTAAACTTTTTATACAATGGCTTTCAAGCTCATATCCATACTTTTAATATGGTGTGTTAAGTTTCCGACAGAAATAAAATCAATACCACATTCAGCATATTTTCTTATATTTTTAATTGTTATGCCACCGGACGATTCTGTTTCATATTTTCTATTTACTAATTTTACTGCTTTGCGTGTATCTTTTACAGAAAAATTGTCAAACATAATTCTGTTAATACCTCCAACAGATAAAACTTTTTTTATCTGAGCAATATTTTTTGTTTCTATTTCAATTTTCAGATTTTTATTATATTTTTTCAAATAATTATGAACAAATTTTATTGCCTGTTCAATTCCTCCTGCAAAGTCGATATGATTATCTTTAATCATTATCATATCATATAATCCCATACGATGATTTTCGCCGCCTCCGGTTTTAACTGCTTGTTTTTCCAGCAATCTGATGTTGGGAGTTGTCTTTCTCGTATCTAAAACCCTGGTGTTAAGTCCTTTAAGTAAAGAAACGATTTTATATGTATTAGTAGCTATTCCACTCATCCGTTGCATAAAATTCAAGACAGTTCTTTCGGCTGATAAAATTGATATTATGTTTCCTTCAACAATAAAAGCAATATCTCCTTTTTTTACTTTTGAGCCATCAGAAAAAAAAATTTGCATTTTTATATTTTTATCAAGATTAAGGAATACTTTTTTAGCAATTTCAATACCTGCAATAATTCCATTTTCTTTTATTAACAATTGTGCTTTACCTGTTGCATTTTTGGGGATACAAGCCAGGGAAGTATGGTCTCCATTTCCTAAATCTTCTTTTAAGGCATTTTCAATAATTTTTGCCACAGATTTATTATTCATAAAAGATAATTTGTTTTATTAATAGAAGTTCCCTTAAGATATTTGCTTCGTTAAATTGCTGAATAAGTGAGGCAACAAAGTTATTTAACGGGACAATGGTTACTAACTTATTGTTTTTCAAATATAAGTTGTTGAATATAAGATTTACCTGAAATTTCTTTAATAAGAAAATAAGTTCTAAAAGAGGTGTTTTTAGAAACATTTAAAATTCCTATTGAAAATTTAGCTCCTGCTTTGGAAGTTCCTTGATTTTTGATTGTGAATGATTTGGGAGGATTATTTTCAAAAAAATTTTTAATTATCTGTTTTGCCTGGGCTTTGCTATATGTGCCTTCATTTCCGGGCACAGATAAATCAATAGTAGAACCAAAATAGTTTGATAATTTTTCAGAATTTCCCGAACGAATTGCTGCAGCAACATTATCAGTAATATCATCAGGAGGGTTTACACATAAAGAAGATGTATGCAGACCTAATGATATTATAATACATACTATAATTGAAGATATTTTCATTTTTTTTATATTTTTAATATTAAATAAGCAAAAATTAAACCAAAAACAATTTTTAAAAGTATAAATTTAAAATCAGGCAGTTGTCTGATACAAATTTACAAAAATATAAATAATTTGTTCTGATGGGAAAAATTAGTTTTTTTTACAACATTTTATCAGGATATATCTTTTTGTTGTTTATAAAATATATATTGTGTAATTATTATTAAGATTAAAGAAAATATTGTGCTAATTATAATTTTGTTAAAAGTTGTTAAAAATTCCGAAAAGCGGAATGTTTCTATATTAAAAAGTAAAAAATGGTGTAGAAATGTCAGAATAGCAGAATAATAAAAAAACCATTTAAATCCTAAGTCCTTTATTGTTGGGCTGATACCTGGCTTATATTCTTGTTTAGATGAAATAGTTTTTAGAACCAAAGGTCTGCAAAAAGCCATAAAAGTGCATGCAGAAGCGTGCATACCTATTGTATTAGAAAACATATCAACTCCTAATCCGATAAAGAAAGCAGATATAAGTAACAACCATTTAGGTGTTTCAAAAGGTAATAGTAATATAAATAAGACATATAAATAAGGATTAATATAACCGCTTAAATGTATATTGTCAAGTATTAAGACCTGAAATAATATTAAAATAAAAAAACGTAATATATTTTTTAAAACAAGATTAGTCATTTTGTGAAGATGTTTCTAATTTTTTTTGTTCTTTTTTTAGTAAATTATTTATTACATACACATAGGATATTTTGTTATAGTCCTCTGAGAATTTCAGATAGACAGTATAAAAGTTGCTTCCCTGGTTTTTTTTATAATCAATTATTGTTCCTATTAATATTCCTTTGGGGAACATACTTGAATATCCACTTGTAATGACAGTATCGCCTGTTGAAAGTTTTGCGTGTGTAGGAATATCTTTTAATGTCCCGATTTTATAGTTTATCCCGTTCCATATAATAGTGCCTGTATATCCATTTTTTTTGATTTTTGCACTTATTTTTGCCTGTTTGTGAAGAACTGATATTACAGAGCTAAAATGTTTTGAAACATCTTTAACAATTCCTACAATTCCATTAGGAGCTATTACAGCCATACCATTTTTTATTCCATTATCCTTACCTTTGTTCAATGTAATATAGTTATTTCTTTTATTAACAGAATTGCTAATTATTTTTGCACTTATATATTGATATTTTTGTTTGTATAAAGTATCTGTTATATAAAAAATTTTATTATTTAATTTTACAAAAGATTTGATGGATTTAGAATGTAATTTAGCATTCTCTTCAGATAATATTTCATTGGTTTTTTTTAATAAAAAATATTCATATATATTTTTATTTATATTTAATATGTTAGCTGTAAATATATTTGTAGAATTTACGAAACTTGCTTTTTGATAATAATTATTTTGGATAGTCAGGGTTATAGCAATTGCTTCAAGCAGGATGAACAGTAAGAAGAAATTATGTTTCCACAGGAATGTAAATAAGTTTCTCATAAGAACATAAGAATAAAAGTATGCTTTGTGTTGTTATATTTTGCGTAATATTTTTAGTCATTTGGCTTCGCGGTCATTCAGTTGTTCATTGACTATTTAGTGTTTGTTCATAATGTTCGATTTCTTCGTTATGCTTGTCTTTCAAATCAGTCATTTACAAAAGTAAACTTCTGATTTTCAATACTGCGCAAGCCTCGAACTCGAACATTCTGAACTAAACACTTACTTTATGAACAGACACTATTTAATAACCCTCAATGACTATATATTATGTTAAAATATAATCTTTTATAGTAATATTAGCCGGATATCTTACAATATTTCTCAGAATTATTTTATTAAGAAAGTAAATTTATCATAATTTTTTAATGCAATACCGGTTCCTCTTGCTACTGCTCTCAGGGGGTCTTCAGCTATATGTATAGGCAATTTTGTTTTCAGTTCAATTCGTTTATCCAAACCTCTTAGCATAGAGCCGCCACCTGTAAGATAAATTCCTGTTTTGTAAATATCAGCAGATAGTTCTGGTGGTGTCATTTCCAATGCTTGCAAGATGGCTGTTTCAATTTTTATAATAGTTTTTTCTAAGCAATGGGCTATTTCTGCATAGTTAACAGATATTTCTTTAGGTATTCCACTTAGCATATCTCTACCGTGGACAGGGAAGTCATCAGGAGGATTTTCAAGCTCTTCTATAGCAGAACCTACTTTTATTTTAATTTTTTCAGCAGTACGTTCTCCAACAAACATATTATGTTGTTTTCTCATATATTCCTCTATATCTTTATCAAGTTCATTACCAGCTATTCGTATGGATTTATTAGAGACGATTCCGCCAAGAGCGATGATAGCTATTTCGGTAGTTCCTCCACCTATATCAATAATCATATTTCCTACTGGTTCTAATACATCTATCCCTATACCTATTGCAGCAGCCATAGGTTCGTGTATAAGTTTTACGTCTCTGGCGCCAGCTTGTTCTGCGGAATCTTTAACAGCACGTTGTTCTACTTCAGTTATTCCGGAAGGGATACAAATAACCATTTTTAAAGCAGGAGGGAACAGGCTTTTTTTAGGGCTAATCATCTTTATCATCCCTCTAATCATATATTCGGCAGACTGGAAATCAGCAATAACGCCATCTCTTAAAGGACGTATGGTCTTTATATTTTCATGAGTTTTTCCGTGCATCAGCATTGCCTTTTTTCCTACAGCAATAACATCTCCGCTTTTTCTGTCAATAGCAACCATGGAAGGTTCATCAACAACAACTTTATCATTGTAGATTATAACTGTATTAGCAGTTCCTAAATCAATTGCAATTTCTTTTGTTAAAAAAGAAAAAAGTCCCATATAATTATTATATTTAAATTAATGTTTAAAATGTCTTATTCCGGTAAATACCATTGCAATATTATTATTATTACAATAATCAATAGACTCCTTATCTCTTACTGATCCACCCGGCTGGATTACTGCTTTAATTCCTTGTTTGTGAGCAATTTCAACGCTGTCGGGGAAAGGGAAAAAAGCATCAGAAGCCATAACAGCACCTTTTAAGATAAAGTCAAAAGTTTTGGCTTTCATAACAGCTTGTTTTAAAGCATCAACTCTTGATGTTTGGCCAATGCCACTTGCTATTAATTGTTTGTTTTTTACTAATACAATAGCATTTGATTTACTATGTTTTACTATAATATTTGCAAAAGCCAAGTCGTTTTTTTCTGTTTCTGTTGGAGTAAGTTTTGTAACTGTTTGCATATCAGCAATAGTTTCTGTTTTTAAATCTTTTGTTTGTTCAATTACTCCGTTTAAAATTGATTTAAATTTTTTTTTATGTGTATGAAATTTTTTTTTTTGCAAAATTATTCTATTTTTTTTAGATTTAAGCAGTTTAAGAGCATTTTTTTTATAATAAGGTGCAATAATTATTTCAAAGAATAATTTATTTATATCTCTTGCTGTTTCTTCATCCAGTATTTTATTTGTAATAATAACTCCGCCAAAAGCAGAGACAGGGTCGCCTGCCAAAGCATTTTTCCATGCATCAATAGGTTTTGGTCTTATTGCAACGCCACAAGGATTTGTATGCTTTATGATAGCAAAAGCGGATTCAGAAAACTCATTTATTAAGCTAAAAGCAGCATCAATATCTACTAAGTTGTTATAAGAAATAACTTTTCCGTTCAATTGTTCAAAAAGTTTACTTATATCTCCATAATAAATTCCTTTTTGGTGAGGATTTTCACCATATCTTAAAATTGTATGTTTGGTAATATTTTTCTTAAAAGTATATTCTTTCTCATTGTTACTAAAATAATTAAAGATAGAAGTATCATAGTCAGAGGAAATTGCAAAAGTTTTTTTAGCAAAGTATTTTCTGTCATTAATTGAAGAATATCCTTTTTTTTCGTTTAACAAGTT
>Ga0208905_1000820_pt1 | contig 15685 bp, 16 predicted proteins | sample AntAceMetag02UKS_FD_184776 | JGI IMG/M metagenome (GOLD analysis project Ga0208905, IMG submission 184776) | Saline lake microbial communities from Ace Lake, Antarctica - Antarctic Ace Lake Metagenome 02UKS (SPAdes) (version 2) | ecosystem: Environmental > Aquatic > Non-marine Saline and... | reverse complement strand
ATATTCCAAACATTATTGATGGCGACATTCGTGGTACTCGTCACCGCATCCTTCGGCTATGCAGAATATGTGGCCAGTAATACAGCGAACTTCCCCTATTTCCACCTCGGATGTCTGATCGTGGGCGGTATGATCATTACCTCACTGAAACACAAATACTCAAAGATTTACCTCAGCGAGGCCGTCGGTTCCTTCGCCCTTTACACAGTACTCGTGGCCCTCTTCACCGCTCCGGTGATTGAGGCCTTAAAATCAGTGGTAAGTTAACTGATACGAAAGGAGACAAGTCATGTTGATCACGCGCAAGAAAAACAATTACATGAAAAGTTTCTCCCAGGTATTCCAGATCAGTGTATGGAGCTTCACCATTGTCATCTGCTCCTTCCTCTTCCTGCTCTTCGGCCGGTGGCTCGATACCCAGTTCGGGACACAACCCACGTTCATGTTCGGTCTCTTCTTCCTGGCCATATTCCTCTGCATCGGGAGACTCTACTGGGATGCCTGGCTCGAAATGAAAAAACTACTCAAGCTGTAACAATCAGTGGTCACCTCCATTGATACGACCCGTAATCCCCCCTCAGTTACTGAGGGGGGATTACAACACCTTCCATCATGACACGAATTGAAATGACAACATCCTATAGAAAAAACACACGGTTTGCGTGGTGATCAATTCACCGGGTTCAGGTCTCCGATTTCGGGGCCTGAACCCACACCTTATCCCCTCACCTTTCACAGATTTTCCCAAAACCGCCAATAGAATTACTTTCCTCTGTAAAATCGAACAATTCTCTGGTACTCTATAACCCAAAATTTACCATACCTGTCATATCGGGGACAAAGACCATGAGTTCGATTCGTGCAAGATTAAAGATTTTTCTGGTGGTGTTTTTCGCCGTCATCGTCTGCGGCACTCTCGGGTTTATGGCCATAGAAGATATATCAATAGCCGACGCCTTCTACTTCAGTATCGTGACCATTTCAACCGTGGGGTACGGCGACATACATCCCGCCACCAGCGGGGGCAAGATACTCGCTGTTTTTCTTATCATCCTGGGTGTGGGAACCTTTCTGGGGGTCATCGCCAACGCCACGGAACTTTTCCTCAGCAGGAGAGAAACAAAGGTGAGGGTCCAGAAACTGAACATGGTCATCGGCACTTTTTTCAGTGAAGTCGGGACCAGACTCCTCAAGATCTTCTGCGAGTCTGACCCTGGCCTGGAAACGATACAACCCGATCTTGTCATCACGAATGACTGGTCCGATGAAGATTTCAAAGACGTGGCGAAAAAGCTAAAAAGCTATACCTATGATATAGACATTGAGAAAATCGACCTCGAAGATCTCCGGGAATATCTCCTGGCAAAACGAGATTTTCTGGTACGATTGCTTGAAAATCCCGCCCTTCTGGAACACGAGACTTTTACCGACCTTCTCAGGGCCGTCTTCCACGCGACCGAGGAACTTGCCTACCGGGAAGACCTCGGCACACTGCCTCAAAAAGATCTCATGCATCTCGCCGGCGACTTAAAGCGTGCATACAACCTGCTTGTCTACCAGTGGGTGGACTACATGCGCTACATGAAAGACAATTACCCCTACCTCTTCTCCCTTGCCATGCGAACAAATCCCTTCGATAGGAAAACCTCACCCGTAATCACATAAACAGAAAGAGGACTTTTCGATTTTTTTGTCTATTAAAGCTCCCAGTGAGGTTCCCTCTTTTCGAGAAAGGCCATTGCGCCTTCAAAGGCATCCCTGCTGGTAATGATCTCCTCAAATATTTGGGCACTGACCTCATACCCTCCCAGTCCCCGGTTTATAACCTCTTTGGTGTACCGCGTCGCAATAGGACCGGCCTTTCGCAGCTTGGCAATCATGGCAAAGACTGCATCCATGAGTTCATCATGGGGGACAACCTGATTGATCAGACCTATTCTCAACGCCTCTTCGGCCGGGATGCGTTCACAGGTCATGACAAGTTCTTTTGCCTTCGCCCTTCCTACCTCATCGGCGAGTCGAATCATCGCATAGGGACAGGTCACTCCCCGAATAGGACCGATAAAGCCGAAATCGGCACTGTCCGACGCAATGATCATATCACACATGATTGCATATTCTGCACCGTGTCCCAGCGCGTATCCGTTGACCGCGGCAATGGTCGGTTTTGGGAAGTTTATCAGTTTGATGACCGGCGACCTTCCCGATTCGGCATCAAACTCCTGCCGTATCATCGTGATAGCCTTTTCAGGATTGCTGAAATCCGCCCCCGAGGAAAATATCTTTTCATGACCCGTGAGAACGAGAAACCGGACCTCACTGTCTTCCGCCGCTATATCGAGTACTTTTCCCACCTCCTCGGTCAGCTCCAGTGAAATGGCGTTTTTCATTTTCGGCCTGTTGAACCGCACAATCGCCGTATCTTCTCTCTTTTCGTACAGGATGTTCTCAAAATTCATTGCCGCGCTCCCTCCTCTTTTTTTTATCAGAAAACAAAGTGCTATAATGTATAAATCAGCGACCATGGATAGTCAAACGCAAAGTGGTAAAGAGACATCGGGAGTCATTATCCCGGTCATTCCGTTATTTTTAGAGTATTCTCGGTAAAATTCTGATAGTATTACTTCACGTTAACTGTGTTTAAGAAAAAATGGGGAGTGCGTGAGAGTGAAAATTTTATACTACGATTGCTTTTCCGGTATCAGCGGCGACATGAACCTGGGCGCCATGCTCGACCTCGGCGTCGATAAGGACTATCTTTTAGAAGGCCTCGAAAGTCTCGGCATAGGTGGGCATGAACTCTCCGTAAAAAGGGCTGAACGAAAGGGGATTACAGGAACAAAAGTGGACGTCATTGTGAAAAACGAGAAGAGCGACCACAGAAACTTGAAAGATATCGAAAGTATCATCAATGGAAGCGACCTTTCAGAGAGTGTAAAGAAGACAAGTCTCGACATATTCATGCAGGTCGCCCGGGCCGAAGCAAAGGTTCACGGAAAAGACATATACGATATTCACTTTCACGAAGTCGGGGCAATAGACTCCATCATCGACATCGTCGGCGCCGCCCTTTGTCTTGAATTTCTCAATGTTGACCGAGTCATGGCCTCACCTGTTGAAGTGGGCTCTGGGTTTGTGACCTGCGAACATGGAATACTTCCCGTTCCCGCCCCCGCCACCGTGGAGATCCTGAAGGGGATACCGATAAAATCAGGAATTGCTCCCTTCGAGATGACGACACCCACGGGGGCCGCCATTCTGGCCTCGACGGTGAACGAATTTACGGAGAGAATTCGATTCAGGCTTTTGGATGTGGGGTACGGAATTGGCGGCAGAGATACGGAAATTCCCAACGTCCTCCGTGTCCTCCTGGGAAAGACGGATGAAGCCACAGAAGACGACTGTGACCGTGAAGAGGCCGTCATCATCGAATCTAATATCGACGATATGAACCCCGAGATGTTCGATTTTGTCATCGATGCATTGTTAAAAGCAGGGGCCCATGATGTCTTTCTTACTCCGGTGATTATGAAGAAATCAAGGCCGGCAACAACGCTGAGCGTTCTTTGCAATGCTGAAGATGAATCCGTCATTCAAGAGCTGCTTTTTACTCAGACCTCAACCTTCGGCACCAGAAAATACGTGGTTGAAAAGACAATGCTGAAGCGGGATTTCACGGAAGTGGCCACGGAATATGGATCTGTACGTGTCAAAAACGCCTATTTCAGGGGTAAAAAGATAAAATCAAAACCGGAATACGAAGACTGCAGAAGGCTGGCAGAGAAGCATGGTGTCAGTATCCTGGAAATATATGAAGGCATAAAATAAAATTCTTGCCGCAAACTCGTTAGATTCCTCAAGGGAAAAGGGATAGTTACTCCAGATCTTTTTCAATAATCTCCCGTATCCTTTCAATGAGCTTTTCCTTCGTATCGTAGCTGTATCCTTCAACCATCACAGGTTCGTGAATTATAATCTTCATCCTACCCGGTAGAATTCTGATACTTCCCTTCGGAATGACATTTCTTCCCCCCACTACCGTCACAGGGAGTATCGGGACCTTTGCTTCCAGGGCAATCACAAATCCGCCTTTTTTGAAGGGGAGCAATTCCCCGTTGTGACTTCTCGTCCCCTCGGGGAAAAAAACCACCGATGCACCGTTTCGTATCTTTTCGCCAGCGATCTCAAGGCTTTCATGGGCCTTTTTTGAGTGCCCCCGGTCTATGTAAATGTGCCCCATCTTCTCACAGCAGAACCCAAAGATCGGCACCTCCTTGAGCTCAAGCTTCATAACCCACCTGAGCTGCAGGGGCATGTACGCGATGAGGGCCAGGACATCGAAGTGGCTCTGATGATTGGACATTATGATGTAGGATTTCTCCCTGTCGATATGCTCGGCCCCCTCAACCGAGACGAGTACTCCGGAAAACAAAAGATTCATCCGCGCCCAGAATTTTCCAATATAATGAGCGATGTTTCCCGTCGGATCAAAGCAGCAAAGGATAAATACCACACCACCGAGGAGGGCAGTATTAAGCACAAAGAAAAGAAGGAGTATCGGTCGATAGAAAAAATAGAAAAAGCGAATCAGTCCGTTCATAAGCCCTCAGATCTAACCATTAATCTATTACGAAGAACCGATCATCTGTAAAATATTCTAAACCTCATTGATAACCATGTCAACGTCGGGGACTACCTTTTTTAAGAAAACAAAAGAGAAATATCTATTGACAGCGTTGATGATGCTGCTGTAAATTTTCGTTATCATTTGTAAATTTCTATCGAATTGAAGCTCCCCGCAAAAAGTTGCGGGGGTTCTCCGATTGTTAATGAAAATGTTTGTTTTTTATTCTCGCTTCCCCCGCCGCAGAAAGCGGGGAATACGCTCGCTGTTCAATTGATAATGAAACCTATCGAAAAATATGAGCGGCTCTTAGACTATCTGAAATCACTCGAGTCCTGTGTTGTCGCTTTCTCGGGGGGACTTGACAGCACTTTCTTGCTCAAATCTTCCGCGGAAGCGCTGCAAAATAAAGTCATCGCCGTCACAGTTGCCCTTCCATACGTTCCCCGATGGGAACTTTCCGAGGCACGAACAATCGCCCGGAAGCTGAAGGTCAGGCACAGCATCATAGAGGCCTCCATTCCCGAGGAAATGCTCAACAATTCGCCACACAGGTGTTATGTCTGCAAAAAGAACATGGTAACTCTTATCAAAAAAGAAGCCGAAAAAGAGGGCCTAAAAAATATCGTCGAGGGAACCACCGCCGATGACCTCGATGACCACAGGCCGGGGATGAAAGCACTCGAAGAGATGGAGATCAAAAGCCCCCTTCTCGAATGTGGCTTTACCAAGGAGGACATACGAATCGTGTCCAAAGAAATCGGCCTTTCTTCCTGGGACAAGCCCCCCTACTCCTGCCTTTTGACGAGAATTCCTCACGGAACTGAAATTACTGAGGGAGAATTGAAAAAAATTGAAAAATCGGAACGATATTTAATGGATATCGGATTTAAGGAGATAAGGGTCAGGAGCCACGGGGATATTGCCAGAATTGAATTCGCGCGCAGTGACAGGAAACGGTTGTTTGACGAGGCACTTATGGATACAATAGCGGCCGAGTTGAAGAAATACGGATATACCTACGTGGCAATGGAACTTGAGGGATACAAAATGGGCAGCATGAATGAACCGAAATCCAAGTAAAGGAATCATGGTGAACCAATGAATTCAAAAGACACGAGAATGCTCCTGGAGAAAATTCGCGACGGAAAAACAACGATCGAAGAAGGCCTGGAGTACCTGAGAGATTTTACCTACAAGGATCTTGGATTTGCAAAAATCGACAGCCACAGAGAGATGAGGGTCGGCTATCCCGAGACCATTTACTGCAGCGGAAAGACCCCCGAACAGATAGGAGAAATTTTCACCTACATGCTGACACAGAACGCGAACATCCTCGCCACGCGTGCCACAGAAGAAATCTATGAGGCGGTAAAATCCCTATGTCCCGAGGCTGAATACAACAGGCTGGCAAAAACTATCGCTGTAAAAAAACAGGAAGCGGAAAAACCGGACACCTATATCGCCGTGGTGACGGCGGGGACCTCCGATCTTCCCGTGGCGGAAGAGGCCGCCGTCACGGCAGATATCCTGGGAAACAGGGTGGAAAAAATCGTTGATGTGGGGGTTGCCGGCGTGCACCGGCTTTTCGATAAGCTTGATATTATACGGGGAGCACGCGTCATTATCGCCGTTGCCGGAATGGAGGGAGCCCTTGCAAGCGTTGTGGGAGGCTTGGTTGACAAACCGGTGATCGCCGTGCCCACGAGCGTCGGGTACGGCGCCAGTTTTGGGGGACTTTCCGCCCTTCTCTCGATGCTGAACAGCTGCGCAGGCGGTGTCTGCGTGGTCAATATCGATAACGGATACGGCGCAGGATACCTGGCAAGTATGATAAACAGGCTGGATTAAATGTAAACTCTTCCTCAGGATCAGAGAAAATTACAGGGTTTTACAGTCAAAATAGTAGCGTGCCGTATCCATCTGGGCCAGCTGTTTTCCTCCTTCGTAGAGCTGACCCATCTTTATATCCCTCCAGTGTTTCTCCACATCCCAGTTCCTGTCGGCGCCATAGGCCCCCATAATTTCCATCGCCTTTTCACAGCCCTCGAGGCACCGGTCAGCCACAAACATCTTGGTAGAGCGTGCCATGGCAAGTATTTCGGGAGACCATCGGGGCCCATATTTGTCCTGCCTGTCCAGCATCATTGCCAGACGGTATGTTGCGGCCCTCGAAACCTCTATCCCCGTCACAATCTCCGAAAGCTCCGCCGCAATGGCATCATGTTCCATGAGCGGTTTTCCGTTCAGCGTCTTCTGTGAACAAAAATCACAGAGGATTTCGTATACATTCATCACGGGGCCTACGGAAAAGGTGGCCGACATCATTCCCAGCGTCAGGACCTCTTTGAGGTAACGGGCGTCCAGACCCGGACCGTGTGCCCTGTACCATGACGGCACTCTCACATCTTCGAACCAGACATCTCCGTTTTTATCGGCGGCCATTCCCGCCTTTTCATAGGCATTCCCCTGCGTCACGCCCGGTGTATCGGCAGGCACATAGATATAGGCGACATCCTCATCATCATCGGACCCCGGTTTTGTCGTACACACCACGCCGAAAAGATCGGCGAGTCCCCCCGTATTGGTCGGCCACAGCTTGTGTCCGTTTATGACCCATTCATCGCCGTTGAGCCTGGCAGTGATCTTTATCGTCTGCCCATGTAAAAGATCCAGATTTTCTATATCCGATCCTCCCTGCGGTTCTGTCATGGCGACAACCCCGTATGCGGGCTTATCCGTATCGACAAACATGGGGGCAAACTCTGCGCAGAGCCTCCTGTTTATATGCGGTTTCACGGCAACCATAATCATGGGCCAGTAACAGACGCCAAAGGCCAGGGCTATTCCTGAATCCGCCCGCGCCACTTCTTCAAACATCCAGGCGGAGGCGGTGGCGAGATAATCGGTATTTCCGAAGTTCCACCCACCAAACTCCGCAGGGATCATGGCCTTCTGAAAACCCAAATCAACCATCAGTGCCTTAAATGCAGGCTCTATCAGCCTGTGTTCGTGCCAGTCTTCATCATAGTGTCGTCTCATCGGTATAACAACAGTATCAGCCCAGTCCCTTATGATCCTTCTGATATATGTTTCAGCCGGAGACGAGGTCATGTTTTTTGAAAAGGGAGATTCCTTTCTCATCTATTTACTCCTCCTTTGTCTCAAGGACATCCGATCCGTAATAATATCGGGCCACCTCCATCTCCACGGGCGTGCGGCCGCCAAGATATACCTGCATGGTCTTCAGGTCGCGCCAGTGTTTCTCCACATGCCACTCTTTTGAATACCCGGCGGACCCCATCATCTCCATCGCCCTGTTTATCGCGTGCATGCAGTTATCGAGGACTCTTACAGAAATGACGCCGGAAAGGATAAAGATATCGTCACCCCCGCCTATTCCAAACGCCTCCGGTTTTGCCATGGCCCGTGCAAGATTATGTATGAGAAGCCTGGAATCGACGATATCCATCGCCACCTGTGCGAGGACTGCCGCATCCATCGGGTTGTCTCTAAGGAGCCCTTTCCCCTTTATCACCCTGTTATCGGCCCAGTCTTTGACGATTCTGTAGACATCGATTGCCGAACCGACGGCTACACTTCCCATCAGAAGTCGTATCCAGGCAAAAAGTCTCTTGTAAAACGATTCGTCAACAAACGCGACAGCATCTTCTGAAAGTCTGACATCCCGGAATCTGACATCTGCATTCAGGCTCGCAGAGAGACCGGTGGTCTTCAAAAGCTCCCCCCGTTCCACACCTTTTTTGTCTGCCTCTACAACGGCGAATCCCAGGCCCTCCGGCAGGGATGCGAGAACTCCATACATCGAGGCATTGTAACCGGAGTTAAACGGCCGTGCTCTTTCTGCGTTCACAATCCATCCATCGCCTTCGCTTCGTAGTTCCGCCTGTACCTCCCTTCCCGAAACGATTCTGTGAGATTTCGCATTGATATCACCAAGCCCCGGAAGGATAAGTGAAAAAAGCGTTACATCCTCCGAATCGCAGAAGGCTGCAGCCATTTTCTTCTTCATTTCGCCACCGATTCCTTGATCCTCCAAAAGCGTAGCAGCCAGGGCAATGTTTGCGGCAGAAATATACCCGATTCCCGGATCGGCCCTGCCTATTTCCTCATAGGCCCTCACAAGGGTGGATGATACATCGGGGAGCGGAAACCCCACGCCCCCCATATCCTCAGGCCAGATAAGCTTGTAAAGTCCGATATTATTTGCCAGTATTGCAAGCGTCTTCATCTGGTGCTCAAGGTCTTCCCTGAACTGGAGCCTCTTTGCGATCACCTCATTATCCGCCCACTTTCGGACGCTCTCGGCAATGTCCTCCGATTCCGCATCTAACCATTCTTTCGGATAGGAAAAGAAACTATTTGAATATATCGTATCAGATTGTCCTTCCTTCACCTCTTCCTCCTTTTATATTTTGATCTTTCTCCTCGGCACAACATTCCCGCAGTCTCATGTGCAATATCTTCCAAATTGCTGCTCCCGACTACTCACTGTCGAGGTCAAATTATCACAGGAATCGAGCATAGGTGCACTCCCTGCTTGTCTCGAATCCTCTCATTTTTTTCTTGTAAACCTTCTTCTTATTCTACTTTTTATCAGATTCCAGCCCCACGAAATCAGCGGTAGTTTTTGATCAAGCGTCGCATCCACCAAACTTGCCGATGCCTCGGCAAAGGCCTTTCCCTCAATATTGGATATCACCTCTGATAGTATCTCCTTTACAAAGAAGGGGTCCTGTCTCTGTATTTCATTCACGTACTTTACTGCGTTATTAATTCCTCTGCCTGTCGCACTTGCTACAGGACCCTTAAGTGCTTCTAAAAGATTATCTTGAAACTCCGGAGATGCCCGCAGTATATCCTCTATCATTTTGCCGTATGTTATCGCACACGTCTTCACGGCATCCTTATCGATATCCTCCCATATCTGCACCCCGAAACGCTTAAGCAACTCTGGAGGAAACTTCTCAAATGTTTGATTTCCCAGCTCACCAAGAAACAGCACCATCCAGTTGATCATATGAGGAAGTGTGGCAACAAGCGACAGTATAAGCTGCGGGTCTTCCCATATGATTGTCCTCGCCGTGGCAGCACCCCTTTCAGAATCGATCTCACTGAGATAATTGTTCAGCATGTCCTTAAAGAGCGGGGTTCGAATGAGCTCTGCAAGCACACTTCCCTCGACTCTCCCTGTCTCGTTCATTTCTTCTTCCCCTTTATTCCACTTTCAGGATCATATTCAAAATATCCCTCCTGTATCATAGTGGAAAGGTTGTCCCGTATCCGTGTAATCGCTTCCCGATCAACATCCTGAAGGACTGCCCCTATAAACTCTCGAAGCAACTCGGGGGGGAACTTTTCCCTCACCTGAAAAATCACCTCATCAAGAAACCAAATAAGTACATTCGCAAGAGCAGGAACCGCGCCCATCAAAGACAAGACAATCTCGGGATCCTCCCATAGTATTGTCCTCGCCAGCTCCCTCGCATTATCAGAATCAATATTACCCAATACCGCCCTGATGTTGTTCTTAACAACAGGCCTCTTAAGCAGTACCTTCAGAATCCTGTTTGCTCCATCAATAATCCCCCTCTCATGTTCTGCAGGCATAGTCACGTCCCCTCACAATGTCGCACAATCAAAAAAATACCTCGCCGATTCCATCTGACAAAGTTGCTTACCGCCTTCAAAGAGCTGAATAATTTTGAGATCTCTCCAGTGTTTTTCAACATCCCATTCCCTGTCAGCGCCGTAGGCCCCCATAATATTCATGGCTCTTTCACATTCCTCCATACACCTGTCCGCCACAAACATCTTGTTTGCTCTCGCTTTTGCAATTATCTCGGGTGACCATCTCTGACCATACCGGTCCGGACGGTCGAGTATCGCAGCCAACCGAAATGCCGTAGCTCGACATACCTCTATTGCTGCCACAATCTCTGACAGTTCGGCAGCTATTGCATCATGCTCTCTGAGCAGTCTTCCGTTCAAGGTTTTCTTTGAGCAAAAATCGTAAAGAATCTCATAGACATTCATCATTACACCCGTGCAGACCTGGCATGCCAGCCCGCCAAGTGCCATAACTTCCCTGAAATAGAGGGCATCGAGACCAGGACCCCAGGCCCGATACCACGAAGGAACCCTCACATCCTCAAACCATATGTCACTGTTCTTGTCTGCGGCCATTCCTGCCTTTTCATAGGGTTTACCCTGCGTAACACCATCAATGTGGGAAGGCACATAAATATAGGCAATATCGTCATCGTTATCAGAACCGGGATTTGTGGTGCATACCACACCCATAAGATCAGCTAATCCCCCTGTGTTACTTGGCCACAACTTATGTCCGTTTATGACCCATTCATCCCCATCAAGAACGGCTGTAGTCCTAATCGTTTGTCCATGAAGCAGATCCACATTTTCTATGTCGCAACCGCCCTGGGGCTCTGTCATGGCAAGTGCAGCAAATCTCGGCTCCTTGTCGGTCAAAAAAAGAGGGGCAAATTCAGCGCAGAGCCTCCTGTTGACATGAGGTTTTACAGTGATCATCACCAGAGGCCAGAAGCACAGTACAAGGGACATGCAAATTCCTGCATCGGCGCGTGCTACTTCTTCAAGCAGCCATCCGGCAAACGTAGCAGGATAATCACTCTGCCCCAGATTCCACCCCCCGAACTCGGCCGGAAAAAGAGCCTTCTGGAAACCTTTCTCCGCAATCAAGGCTGTGATGGCTCGTTCAATAAGTGCGTGCTCCTCCCAGTCCTCATCATAAAACCTTCTCTTTGGCATCACTACAGTATCTGCCCAGTCCTTTACTATCTTTCTCACATAGGGTTCCACGGGCGATGACGTGATCTTATTTGAAAACGGGTTGGGTCCAATCACACACTGCTCCTTATGATGTCAGAAAAATAACGTTAAAACGAAGACCGATTCACTTCGTATCTTTGTCAAGACGATACGCCTCAAAACCTTTATCAATAAGGTACTGACCGTATATTGGAAAAACGGTTTTCGCTATGGGAAGCACTTTAAGCAGTCGGTGCACCGGCCCCTTTAAGACAACCTTTTTCTTGATCAGCGCATTGGGGAGGTTGAGTCCACCGAGCCAGAAGAGGTGGCCATCAATGGCGTCTACATAGAATACCGCCGTAGGCGACTTCGGATTTTCTTCACCGAAGCTTACCTTTATCGGTTTTTCTTCACAATCAATCACGATACGGAGATCAGGATTCTTGAGCTCGAAATGGACTATCAGATTGGTGTTGTTTAATGCCTTTCCCGGTTTCATTATCACAGGATCACCGACTTTTATCCGCTCAGCGAAGTCGGTAAAAAACCCGCCGAGAACCTCTTGAAGCTCTTCCGTCGATTCGAATTCTTTCATAATAATGTTCCTCTACACTCTGGGTCATTACTAGGATACCGACGTCACAGAATCGGCACATACTTTCTTTTTCGCCAGTACGGCCGCACCCAGTGCACCGACAATCTGAGGATCCATCGAGTTATCAGGGGTGTTGATTTCTATGCCCAGTTTTTCATTCAGGGCTCTGATCACGCCGGCATTTTTGGCAACACCGCCTGTCACGGCAATTGTTTCTCTAAGGCCGACACGGTTTACAATAACCGCCACGCGGTTTGCAACTGATCGGTGCAGCCCCTTGATAATATTCTCAACCTTTACACCTTCATTCACGAGATTGATGACCTCCGACTCGGCAAATACACTGCAAACATTTGAAATAACAACGGGACTCGACGATCGTTCGTCGATATTGCCCATTTCCTCGACGGTGACTTCCAGAATGCGGGACATCATCTCGATAAATCTACCCGTGCCCGCGGCACACTTATCGTTCATGCCGAAGTTCCTCAGTCTTCCCTTATCATCGATGGAAATCGCCTTACAATCCTGGCCACCGATGTCTATCACCGTGTGCACATCCGGCATCAGGTGATGTGCTCCCGCCGCATGGCAGGAAATCTCCGACACATTTTCATCTGCGAAGAGAACCTTCGCTCTTCCATAGCCGGTGCCGATGATATACCGGACCTCGTCTTTCTCGATCCCGGCCTTTTCGCACGAATCCGCAAATACTGTTTCGGCAGTTTGCCCAGGATTTACGCTGCTGGGTCCAATGACAAACGAGAGAACATCTCCCGCTCTCATGATCAATGCTTTTGATGCAGTGGAGCCAATGTCCACTCCTGCGGTAATTATCGAAGCATTGCTCATTGGCACTTCCCTTTACCAAGAATTTTTTAAGGGCACTACAATATCGTCAACATAATTTTTGATAAGAATTTCCACATTATCTCTCGGGTTGATGCGGGGGTCGAGCATGTCAAATTCAAATTCGAGAAGAGGAATATTCAATCGCTCTGATTCTTCACGAACGAGGCCCGACATACCCCACGCATGGGTACATCCGAGATGACCTGGAATAATTCCAAAATCGGCCTGGTAGAGCTTGCAGAGAGTCCGGTAATCGGAGAGATAATCCTCGGCACTCCCGAGAAGCTGTTTTGTCATTGGGAAATTTCTCAGGGCATTGTATGCTATTCCTTCAAGCATTCCTTCTTCGGTGGTTGAGTCAATAAGATACTGTGCGTTAAAAAATCCGAACATGTCCATCGGAACGGTAACCTTGCACTCCTTTTCCAACCAGTTATAAAAGTTCAGGTCGCTCCAGAAGGGATCGCCGTACCATATTGCCCGGACTTCATCACCCTCCACGGCCTTGTATCCTTTTTCTATAAATTCCTTATGCTCCTGGAGGGTTGCCTGCGCATAATCGACACCGTTCTGGTGACCTGAAAATACTGTGACCACGGCGGCCATAATGGAGAGTGTTTCACAGGGCTGTGAGGCCGGAATAATTCTGCGAAGCTCTGCCCAGTCCGCCACCATCTCAATCATTTCATTATAGATTTCACAGGCCCGGCGGAGGCGATCAAAATCGAATTCTACGGATAAGGCATCTTCAAGAAAAGCAATGACCTCCCTGAATTGCCGTGCCACATACCTGATCTGTTCAGGCTCTGCACTGTAAGGCATATCGAGCACAATGGTCGGTTTTTTTGTCAGTGCAACCATGTTATTCACGAGACAGGTCTGGGAATCGCAGGGTGTGGTGAGGTAAAACCCCACGTCCGGCATCGGCACTATTCCTTCAACGTAACTTCCATGGGCAATCCGGTCAACAGAACATATCTCCGGAGCTATGCCAGAGGCCTCCGCGGCATCGGCAAGTTTTGCGTTCCAGACCCCCGGCTCGCCAACCAGAGACTGAATGACCGGAAGTGCTTCGAGCTGATACCAGAAGATTTTCTCCGTATCGAATCCCCTCATCAGCGTTCCGGGTACGGCAAAATTGCCGTAAATGATCTTCTTACCCTTGTCAATTGCACTAAAGACGTTATCGATATAATCCTTGTAAATTTTTAGGACTGCAGTATGGGTGCGGTCGTCCGACTCCTCGGAGAAAATATCCTGCAAAATCTCAATGGATTCGTAAGCCTCCTCCCATATGGGCCATCGCTCCCTTCCCAATATGGTCATAGTCCCCCCTCTTCTTTTCTCTTATGGCATGGAATCGTTTCGATCCTTAATCAATTCCTTAAATGCCTGAAGGCGTGTTTTGAGCTGTCCCGTTGAAATGAAGCCGTATTCCCGCTCAAGCTGGAGCAACGGAATGTCGTGTTCATAGCAGTGCGGACTCATGTTATGGACATCAACTCCCCAGAGTTGGCAGAATTTGAGACGCTGAAAGATGATACCCTCAGCGTGATAATCTTTGTATATCCTGTATGTCCTTTCCCACCGCGCTGGAAAGGAGTCCCCGATCCGTGCACAGGGGAAATGAGTTAGCGACCTTTCGGCAATGGCAGTCAGGGGGTCCTGGTAAAGATCGACATCATCCCAGTATGACCGTTGGCCAAAGCATATCGGTTCTGCCACGACATCAAATTCCTGCGCTTCAATGAACGATACATACTCAGGTTCGTCCAGCAGACTTCCGCATAGAATAACTCTCGTCTGACCGGTCGATCTCGGAGATGCTCTGCGTTTTTCGAGAAGATCCTCGGCAGCGGCAATAAAACTGTCAACCGGCATCTGATGATAGGCGATACCGAGAGTAATCATTTCAGCTCCGCTTATTGATGGGGATTCGCCCTTTCGAAGGTCCGAAAGCTGCCGCAGAACATTTCGCGCCCTGTTGTAAGTGGCGCATGCATCTCTGAGATCATCGTCATGTATCTTCTTCCCCAGCCAGCCTTCGAGGTTATCCTTCAGATGTAAAATCTGATCGGCATAGTGCATTACATTGCCTTTCCGGTACACCCGAGGAGTGTGGATGAAATCGGTAAATTCCGGAGGTTTTTTTATTATCCAGTTTTGACAGGTCCTGCGCACCTGGTCACAGGTATTACAGCCGACCAGGCCATCCAAAAAGAAAAAATCGCCTTCAATAGCAAGGGTAAGCACGTTTCGACAGAAGGTACAGATTCTCGAACTGAGGTAGGTGGTTCCCGGACCGATATCTCGACCGGGAATCCCACGTATTCGGTAAGGTACCACTCCTGCCGCATGGAAAAGCTCCAGCGGCATATAGGAACAGAAATAACCGATTATTTTTTTCCCGGAAGACTTGGCATCGTGTAGGAATGAATTTTCATCTTGACTAATTCCTGCGAGAAAGGGTTTCATGTCTTCGACGTCTTGCCTGCTATCCATGAATCGCTCCTTTTCGAATTTCCTAATACGATCAAGGATCTTCTTCATGATCTCTACGCCTTTGGCAAGTTTCAACTTGTCACCATGGCTCGGCTCCTTGGAAAAGGCGTTTTCAACAATACTACATGTCAGCAAGTTTGGACGGACCAGTCAGTCAATTATAGTTATAAGAAAAATGAATGTCAAGAAAATATTTTACAAATGTTAGAAGCACGTAATCTGTCCGGAGTCGTAGCACGTAATCTGTCCGGTTTATAATAGGTCACCAGGAGGTGGCCAATGAGACGGGCGGAGATACT
>Ga0208905_1000819_pt1 | contig 15689 bp, 19 predicted proteins | sample AntAceMetag02UKS_FD_184776 | JGI IMG/M metagenome (GOLD analysis project Ga0208905, IMG submission 184776) | Saline lake microbial communities from Ace Lake, Antarctica - Antarctic Ace Lake Metagenome 02UKS (SPAdes) (version 2) | ecosystem: Environmental > Aquatic > Non-marine Saline and... | reverse complement strand
AAAATCACCTATACTAAACATAATCCAATTATTAAAATTAATATAAGCAACCACAATAAAAATAATAGATAAAGCTATTTTACAAAAAAAACAAATACTTTCAAAAATAGAATCAACACAAATCACTTAGAAACAACTCCTTTAGAAAACGAAGCCTTCAATTTTTTATAAAAAAAATCTTTTTCAAAAGAATCAAAGGTTTTATACATTGAATCAGCTTTACGAATCAAATCCCAACCTTCATCTCTTAATTTTACATGTTCCTCAAATAACTTCACATTTTTCTCAGTTAGAGGATATAAATTTTTAGGTTCAGTATTATTTGGAACTCCTACCCCTAATCTATTAGAATCAAGAATAAGGTTAATTCCTCTATAAGCATCAATTACTTTGACAACTTTTACTTTTTCCATTTCCCCCGAACCACAATAAATAACATCAAGGGAAAGTCTAGTATCAACTTCTTTTTTTATTGAATCTTTCAATTCAGAGAGTTTATATGAACAATGCGTAAACTCTCCAACATCACAAAAAAATTCTCCTTTAAATTCATTAAAATAAATCTGAAACCCTAAATATTTACAAATTTTTTTATCTGCCACGAAATAATCCCTCCTCTTTTCCCTTTTCTTCTTTAGAAACGTGAGAACCCACACCAGACTTATCACACTGACAAGAATCAACTTCCTTTAAAGAAAGTAATTGTTTAATTCCTAAAACAACTACTCCTTTAAAGCCACCTTTAATTTCATTCTTTGCTCCATACGAAACAGCTTTCCAATAAATTTCTTTTGGATTACCAAACTAGTTTTTTTATAATCCATAATAACATAATAACCTAAGAACTATATAAAGGTTTCTAATTCAAACTGTTACGCTATAAGGAGGTTTTCAGAAATAAAAAAAAATATTTTCTATAAACCATACCGTAACACCGTAACACTGTAACAAAAACATTTATTTCTAGTCCTACCCTATAAGGAAACATAAAATAACGTGTTACGGTTAATGTTACACTGTTAAAAAAATTAGAGTGTTTTAAAAGCATCATAAAGTGCAAAATCTTCATTAAAGAAGTTAGTATTAGCAAAAGTAAGCTTGTTACGGGTTCTAGTAGTTGCAACATATAAACAACGCCATTCAGTATCATTAATTTCCCTAAAATACCTACTTGTTCCTAAGAACACCGTAACAGATTCTGCTTCTAAGCCTTTACTTGCATGAAAAGTTCCTAAAGATAATGGAAGTTCTGCTGATTTTATTCCTTTTACACTAACATTTTTTTTAAAAGAAATAATATCACTTGAAACACTAAGTTTTTCTATTCTAATAATATTATTTTCAAGCTTTTTATCTTGATTTTTTCCAGAAACCCGGTCATATTCTATACAACTAATAATTTCATCTTTTAAATTAAACTCTTTAGAATATGATTTCAAAGCCCACTTAACAACATTTCTAATAAAATAATCTTTAGAAAAAACTTTACTTTCATTATCTTTATTTCTTTTAAAACCTGTTTTTACTCCTCGTATTAACTGATCAGTTTTAATAACATCAATCAAATAACTTAATTCATCAAAACTTAAATCTTTATTAGTATCTAATTTTATTAGTGCATTATTAACATTAATATATTTGAAAGTATATTTACCAACTCCTTTATCAATAAAACCATAAGGAATGTTTGTTCTCCTAAATAAAAGTTCAGCAAAAGAATTTTTTATTTTATTAGCTCTAAATAAAAAATAAGTTTTTTCTTTTAAATTGATTTTAGAAATAATTTCATTAAATGAAGGATATTCTAAAAAATCTATTTTTCCTCCTTCTTTATCTGAATGTAACCATTTTTCTTTTCTATAATCTATTTTTTTTAATATTTTATTAGCAAGTTCGCAAATATTTTTAGGGCATCTATAACTTTTATCTAATACTATTTCTTCATCACATTTAGTTTCTATTATAAATTTTGGATCGCTTCCTGCCCATTCGTGAACACACTGGTCATCATCTCCACTTAAAACAAATAAATCTATATTACTTTGTTGAATCCATTGCTGTATAACTTTTATTTGACTTGGAAAAAGGTCTTGTGCTTCATCAACAATAAGAATTTTTGAATTTAATTCTTTTTTTTCTTCTATAACATTTATCAACGCATCAGAATAAGCATATTGGTTTTTTTCAGTTTTCCATTCAACAAGCCAAGCAAGGCCTTGAATTATATCTTCTCTTTTGTTTTGGTCAATATTTTCATCTTCTTCATAAAGTTCTTTTATTCTATTATCAATTTGGGTTGGAGTTAATTTAGAAACATTTTCACAACAAATGTTTTGGATTTTTTCATAAGTTTGGTCAATATATTGTCCTATTGTTTGTTCTGTTGCAAATTCATCTTTTAAATAATCTAAATTTTTTTCAGAACAAAACTTTTTCCAATTCATTGGAGTTTGAAAACCACTTAATCTCCAACAAAGGCTATGTAAGGTTCTAAAATTATTTTGTTCAGGTAAAAAAACAGAATTTTCTTCTAATTTTTGTTTTATTGAATGTATTCCTGCTCTTGTGAATGTTGTAAAGGTAATATCTTGTATATTATATCCTTCTTCAATAAAATCTTTTATTAAATTTAAACATTTAGTTGTTTTTCCTGCTCCTGCTACTCCGTAAAGTTTAATTTTCTTCATTTTCTTCACCTTTAAGTATTAAATTTTCATAATCCATGTTTAATGCTTCTTTTTTAAATTTCCAAAATCTAACAATTCTTTTAGGGCCAACTCTTTTTGGTTCTGAACGATCAGCTAAAAATTTTTCTAAAAAGAAAGCAATTTTTGTTAGTTTATAATTCCATTTATTTTTTTGAATTATTAATTCTATTGCTGAAGAAGGAATAAATACTTGGTCGTTTTCAAAATATGCTCTTCCATAACTAAGGCATTTTTTTATATCTTCAACTAAACTGAATGTTTCTAATTCACTTAATATTTTTTCTGCAATAAGTTCTTCTTCAGTTACTTCTTTTTTTATTATTATTTTTCCATACTTTTTAGTCCATAAGGTTAATAGTTTTGCCCATACGTTTTGTGATAATTCAGGTAATAATGTGCCTTGACTTTCTAAATAATAAAGTGTTCTAAATTCTCTTGAAGTTATTATTTTGTCTTTTGGTAATTGTATTTTTGCATCTTCTAAAATTATTTTAAGCATTGAATCATTTTTGTTTGGGTATAATTCTATTTTTTTTATTTTTAATTCAAAGTATTGGATTAATGGATTTTTTGTTCTTTTTCTGTTTTCTTCTTTTCCATTGTTATAATATTGTTCTTGTTTTTCTTTGTCTTGTCCGGTCCATCTGTTACCCATTAATTCAATCATTGTTTTGTCTATGTCTTCAAAACTTAATGAGTATCGCATTAATCTGTTTATTGCATCAAGTTCATCTAAATAAGGGTGGTTAAGTATTGCTTTAGTTAAGTTTTTATCGTATGCGAATATTATTTCTACTTTTGGTGGAAAAACCATTATTCTCTCTCCTCTTTTGCTTGTGTTAGCATTTTGGAGTCGAAGATTTGGTTTTGTCCGTCTCGGTCTATGAATGAGATTAGTATTCCGTTTGTCATTACTTTAGTTGTGTTGTAGAAGGTTAGTTTGTTTCCTTCTCGATTTATCCAAATAGTATATTCTTTTTTTTCGTCAAAAATTAGTTCGTTCATAACATATCATCTCCATAACATAATATTTTTTTAATAATTATTTTTATTTATTATGTATTTATTTTATTTTTTAATCTTTATAAGCATTTAGTGGAAGTGCTTTACTTCCATTACTTTATTTCTTTTCCTTCGTAGCATTTTTTTATGTATTCTTGTTTGTTAACTGTTTCGATTGTTATTTTTACACGTACCCCTTTTTTGAATTTGTTTAAATGAGGATTGATTCCCCAAGTGTTTGTTTTTGTTACTTTATACTCCATATTAAAATTCTCCATTATTTTGTTATTATATTTCTACTTCCTACTGTATCAACTTCATAATGAATTCCAGCAGTAGCAATTAAAGCATCTCCTACATAAGCATCACCAGTTGCCGCTACTCTTTCTAAAGTAAAAAGCATTTGCTGTCCAATTGTTATATTTGTTCCAGTTATAACCACAATATCAGTTCGCTTAAATTCATACTGCGTATCGAATGTAGTATCAGCAGAATCAATAATAGTAACAGCATCTAAAGTAGCATCATCTGCACCTAAAGTATATGTTAATCTCCATTGAACATTATCAGTTCCTGACGGAGCAGTAATTCCTTGCCAATGAACGTGGAAAGTAATATCCGAACCTTCTTTGTAATCGTGCTGCATTTCAAAAGAACCATAAATCTTTTCTCCAACTGCAAACCCATAAGTTTGAATACCTGTGTCTGCTCCTACTTCATCAACAAAATTTTCTAAATCTGGCTGTGAAGAACTTGGTCTTGATAATTGAGCAGCCCCTAAATTAATGTTTCTCCAAACGGTTGCTGTTCCATTAAACTCTAATGTTCCATCTGATTCAAATTCGGAGTAATTAGTTGTTCCTCCGTCCCCAATATTAGTGGAACCTGTTCCTGCATCTACTTTAAAATTTAATCCTGTATCGCCATAAATCTCGAAATCTGTATCGAATAAAGATTGATTAAAACGAATTGCACTTGTCGCGAGTCTAATATCAAAATCCCAGTTTGTTCCGGTATAAACAATTTCAATATCGCCTTCGTTTTCTATTCCTGTTCCAGAATTTCCTTCTCCAAATCTAAGAGGTGCATTATCAGAAACATTATACCAACCAAAGCCTTTTGAATCATACAGGCTTGCATTGTGAGTAGATGAAGAATCAATAGTTCCAACAGAATAAATTTTGTTTACTGTATCAGCGTCAACATCAGAATCAGTAGTAGTAATTTGAGCAATAACACCAGTATTGGACACATTAACTGTTCCGTTAGTAACTGTTTCTGCACAATCAACATTAACAGTATTCCCAAAATTAGTAACATTAAAAGTTTTTCCTGCTGCATCAAAAGTAGATTCACTTGAAATAGAACCATTTAACCCATCATTAATAACTGTTAAATCATAAGCTCCTGAATAAGTTGCTTCATTAGTATGAGTGTAATACAAAGGAGCATTCAATTCACTATAACCATCTAAATAAGCATCAACAGTTCCACTTCTTGTTGTGTTTGTGAACTGACTAAATAACCATGTTTGTGTTGCAGAAGCAATATTATGAGAATTGTCTGAAAAATTAAAAATAGAAGAATCAACAATAACACCAACATCAACAGCAGTATCTTCATCTTTTTCAGAATTAACAAATAAAGCTCCGTCTAATTGAAGAATATTTCCTAAATCTCCACTTGAAACAGGAGTCAAAGTTGGGTACTTATCTGTTCCAACAGGAATTGCAACAGAAGAATAAACCAAGTTTTCAGTCGCTGTTGTATTTAAATTGATTTTTGAATCAGCCCATAAATCAAGTTCTCCATCTGTGTCTGAAGTAACATAAAGAGAAGTATCTCGTAAATAAAGTTTTTCTCCAACAGGCAACAAAATATCATCATCAAACTCAAAGTAATCTTCATCTTCCAGCCACTTAATTTGTCCAGAGTTTGTAACAGCTAAGAAACCAAGTGTTATATCAATATTAGCGTTTGTTCCAAAATTAATTGTGTTAGCATTATTAATAATTCGTTGGTCAGCATAAAAATCTAAATCACCATCAGCATCAGAAGTAATGTAAATGCTAGTATCTCGGAAATAATTCTTTCCTTTAAAATACCCTTCTTTCCACCACAAACTAGAAGTTCCTAAATCATAAGAGTTATCTGAAGCAGGTGCAAAATGTTGGTCAACAGTTAATAAATCAGTAACAAAATTTGCTGTTAAAGTAATAGAATCACTCAAATCTTGTTTAATAAAAACAAGTTCAACTTCATTATCATCTTCAATATCTATAAGAACAATTGAATCAGCAATACCAAGAGCACTTGTCAATGGACCTTCAGGAGAACCTTTAATCAAACCTACTTGTGATTCAAAACCAATTCCACCAACATCACCAATAGTATACTCTTTAACTTCAACAGAAGAATCAGCAGAATAAAACTTAGAATCATAACCTGCAAACACAGTTCCTGTAGTCGAAACATTTCCAATGAAAGTGTTTGCTGTAATATTAAAATCTGGCATTGAAAGATTTTTTGTTGTTCCAATAGAACGTACAAATCCATCATCTCCCCCTCTTGGTACTGAAGTGTGAACATGGGTATAAGCATTTGCTCCTCCATAATACATTGTAGCATTTTTTGCAGTAGCATGGTCATTTCTAACATACCAACGAACAATAAAACGAGCATCAGCATCAATAACTTGGTCTTCAGTTAAAATGTATTGAGTATCGTACAAAGTTGAAGTTGCTTCGTTTACTTCTTCTGTAGTAGTTCCAAAAAATGGTGTTATTAAACCATTCAAATCATACTTGTAAACATTAACATCAAAATAAGTTGCTCCTGCACTACTAGAAATACTTAAATAATTATGAAATTCATAAGTTCCTGCTGGTATTACTGTTACGTTAGGATTGTTAGGAGCAGTCATATACTGGTCAATTAAAACAGTTCCTGTTCCACTTGAAACGCTTACAGTATCACTTTCAGCAGTTCCATCAGGAAAACTTTGCAAAACTTCGTAAGTAGCAACATCACTATCTTGGTCTGTTGGATAATAAACTTCAACTGAACTACCAGTATCAAATGAATTAGTATCAACACAACCATCATTGAAACCACCAAGAACTTGACCAACTCCACAAGAAACTTGTGCATTAGTATCTATTGTAAGTATTGGATTTTGAACATAACTCCAATCAATGTTCCCATTAATATCACCACCAACAATCAAATTCCTCTCAACATTAACATCCTTACTAAGAGCAACCATTCCAAGTTCAGTACACTTAGCTCCATAACCAATAGCAACACAACCACCAGGACCACCACTAACATTAGCATCAGAATTCAAACCAATTGCAACAGTATCAGTTCCATCAGCACTTGCATAATTACCAAAAGCCATTGCATAATTCCCAGTAGCATAACTTTTGTTATTCATTGCAATAGTAGAAGTACCATCAGCTACTGCTTCAAAACCAATTGCGGTTGCATAAGGCCCATCTGCTATTGAAAGTACCCCAACCCCCATACTAGCAGTACCACTAACAGTTGAACCAAACAAAGAAAAACTCCCTGCTTTTTTATAAATCAAAGGATAAGAACCAGTAATACCAGCATTAAAATCATCAAAAACACTTAAATCTGTTTCTGTTGTAGTTGTTCCTGTTACTGTTAAATTAACAAATTCTCCTGTTGTAGAATTAATACTACCAGTAATCGTACAACTACTATTATTATCACAATTATAAGAAGAATAACCAAGAGAAGTATTCAAATCTAAAGCATTAACAACAGCCAAAGCATTAGCATCAATCTCAGCTTCACTAGCAATCCAAATAGCATTCGCAATCGTATTCGCATCAGAATCAACAACAATCTGATTCAAACCAGTATAAGTAGTTCCACTTCCCCCAGTAGAATTAACATCAATAACTTTACAAGTTAATTCATCACCAATTCCAACAAGAACATTATTATCTCCAACACAAGGGTCAGGGTAATTAGCAAGTCTAAACCAATTAACAGCATTGCTTTCAGAATCTTCTAAACAACCACTAAATAAAAGTAATACTAATAACAAAAAACAAGTTTTTTTAATCATGCTATAACCTTATTGTCTTTGAAAAACAAAAACCTTTCTATTAACTAAAAATCAATATTTTTGCAAAAACAAGCATAATACTAAAGAAAACAGGAGGACAAAAACTCCCATTCTTAAAAACCTTCAACCAAACAAAACCAATTACAAACAAAATAACATACGCAAGAATCATATTAATTAAATCTAAAAACAAGAAAGACAATAAAGAAAAAGGCAACAACATAGAAAAATCACCAATACTAAAAACATCAATCTTATACAAATATTTCCCATACTTCCATAACAAATAAAAAACAACAGTTAGCAATAAACCAACAAAAATACTTTTATGCAAAAGAAAAAAACCAACATACAACATACCATTCAACATAGCAAAAGGAATAGCATTAACTCTTTTTGTTTTAAAATCTTTCCAAGAGTTCCACGCATAAATAAGCAAAAACCAGGGAAAAAAATAAGAAGCCAAATCCACAGGAATCATAATGCAACCTCAATATCAACCTCAGATTCAATGCTTAAAGAAACAGAATCCCTAGGAGAAATAGTTATTTTAGTCAAATTATAATTAACAATACTAATATTTTTCTTATTAACATTATGCCTAACATTATCAACATAACTTTTAAACATTGGTTGAAACAAAGAAAGTTGTTTAGAATCAGTAACAACCCTAACAGCTTCAAAATTTAATTCTTTTGTCAAATTAATATCTGCCTTAGACTTTTGCAAATTCTTAATAAGCAAATCAGTAACAAAACTTCGCTTAACCAACTCAGAAAAAATTATTACTCCAGTATTACCTTTAATTTTAAGCTTATAAAACCTAGTATTATTTTGAGGACTAAACAACTTTGGCAATCTCATTAACACACACCCTTACTTTTAACTTAATTTATTTGAAGTAATTAAATTTTCAGCACTAGCTGGATCATCTAAAACCGAATTTAAAAAAGTCATAATAGGTTCACCGAAAAGAACAACAACTAAAACAATTACAACTAAACCAATCATAAGCATCATAAACTTTTTAGTTTGAGGATCTCTAGATTTTAAAGCAATTAAATCCAAAATCTTTCTAGTAATACCACCAGCAGCTTTATTATGTTCATCAATACTTTGTTTTAATTCCCAACCAAAATTAAAAAACATTGAATCATATTCTCTTTTAAACAACCATTCTTTAGTAATAAAACTTTTAATACTAGGATTATAAACTAAAAAAGGATAATCTGTTTTAAAAAGTTCATTAGAAATATTATCCCCTTCAACTGGAGCTTCAAAAATAACTTTATTTTTAGAATCAATAACAGGTTTTCCATCAGAATCAACACCAGGCTTAACTTCACTCTGTCTTAAAATACCATGTTTAATTTTTTTAGAAACATACCAAAACAAATTACGATTAAACTTTTGTTCAATAGGTTTACCATTAATATAAGAAACAAATTTATCTCCTTGAATAGTAGCAGTAAAAAACTTTAAATGGCCAGTTGAATTAAAAATCAAAACACCATACTCAGCACCTGAAATAATCTTTGTAAACGTGCTTGAAGAAGCAACAAAAGACAAAAAACCCATTACTAAACTAATAAAAAAACCAATAAAAATAGCAATAAAAGGACTAACTTCTAAAACCAACATAGTAAAAACGAACATTACTGTTACCATTCCTACTGCAATATACGAAACAAATCTTTTAATCTCATTAAAATTAATCATCTTTTAAACACTCCCCCAAGTAATCCTTGATTTTGTTGTTGTTGAACCCCACCCATTTGAGGATAACTTAATTCAAATTTATTAGTTAAAGCATTAAAAAATCCACTACCTTCAATACTCATTGTACTTCTTTCAATCCATTGAAAATTACTAGAATAAAATAAACAAGTTGCTTTTAACGTATAAATCATTGTTGAAAAAAGTTCTTTAGTTCTAGCTTCAGTTAAAAATGGTTTAATTCTAGAATATAATTCTTCCATGCTTTCATAATAAGAAAAAGTTTCAATTATCCTAACAAGATAACGGCCAAGAATATGAGGATAATCCTGATCAAAATTTAATAATTTTACCTCCATACCAGTTAGCAATTGTTTAAGCTCTTGCATATCCTCCCTAGTAGGAGTAGTTTTTTTATGGATCGCAGTAATTTTTTCAATTTCATCTTTAGCAAAAAGCTTATCTAACAAACTTTTATCAAAGCTTGTTTTCTGCATTTGATTCCCAACAATATTTTCCATTGGATTCATTTAAACAAAAACCTCACCAACATAATTACTAAAATAATTAAAACAAAAGCAACTGGTAACACAACCATAATAATATCTTTTACTAACTCAGATTTTTCTTTAACTTTTTTTAACTGTTCCGTAGAACCTAACCTATTTTCTCTAACCACTTCAATTGAATCTTCAAAACCCATAATTTCACCGAATTTTATATTTATCTTGAACTTTTAAAATTGCTTCTGATTGAATTTTAGAATAATACAAGTTTACCCCTAACCCTAACAAGCACAAAAACAAACCTAAATTGCCTGATATCACAAAAGCAATCATAGTAGTAACAAAAATAAACGCATTCATTCTAATAACTTTAATTAAAGGCTCAACTGTTTCTTTAACAGTAATTGCACAATCAACCTTTCTAATTGTTTCACTCCTTAAAGCTAAAACCTCAGCATCAACAGTAAATTCTTTAAAAGAACGATTATTTAAAAAATTATTTATTAATCCAGTTAAATCAAACATTTTAAACAGCCCCTTGTTTTAGTTTTTCTAAACCGAGTTTAACTATTTGGGAATTAGTATAATTAGCATTATCAGAAATAACTTTTTCTTTTAATATTTTTCTCAATAAAGAATGCGTTGAACTATCTAATAAAACAATTCCCATGCAATAAATAAAAACAAAAAGCTTATATTAATATGTTATTACTATCTTATTACATGGAAAAACAACAAGAAAGAAAACAGAATTATTTAAACCAATTAGATGAAGCCATTAGAGAATTAAACGCAGCTTTTGTTGAATATGATAATATAGAATTTCTAATTAATATTAAACACATGAATGATAGTGAAAAAGAACACTTTGCAAGAGTAGTAAACAAAATAAGAATTTATGAATCCCATTGTTACATTAGACTAAAAACAATTGAAAAAGAATTTGATTCAAAATACTCAAAATTATTAGAATCAAGAGCTAAAATAAAAATAGAAGTTCCTGACAAAAAAGACGTTGAAGAACTTGTATTACAATATAACAAAATTCAACTAAAAGAACTAGATTCAGAAAACTTTTTCAAAACTTTATAATTATGAAACAAGATCTTTCTCTTAACTTAACAATAAGTTTAAATAAAAAAACAGGCAAAGCTGAAATATTAATATTAAAAAAAATTACTGATGAAACAGAAATAAAAATATTATGCGATTTATTACTTAAAAATGGTGAATTAAAATTACCTTTAATAATATCTGATAAACTTCAATTCTACTCTAAATTAAAACAAAAAAAAATAATTTAAAGAAAACTCCAAACAAATTTCTTGCCTGGAGCTTCTTCAAATTTAACTTATTTAGATAGCTGAGAATCCTCCTCTACCTCCTCCACCGTAACCTATCCCAGCAAATGCACCAAGAATTACGACTAAAGAGATTCCGAATACTACTGCAATAGCAATTATATCCAAGTTAGATGTGAATGTATTCATAGAACTAAAAGCTCCTTGAATACTCTCATTTACATCAGCTTTTACTGTTGCATCAGTTATTGCTGCAATATCTGCTTGTTGAGATTCAAATACTTTAGCACCTAAAACAACCATGAATATTACTATTACAATAACAAGACCAAAACCAATTGAATAATTCAATAAAGTTCCAACAACTTGTCCTTCTTCCTCATATTCAAAAATATCTTCCATAAGTTTTACCTCCTTTTCCACGCAAATACTATAATTTTATTTAATTTAGATAGCTGAGAAGCCACCTTTTCCTCCTCCACCGTAACCTATCCCAGCAAATGCACCAAGAATTACGACTAAAGAGATTCCGAATACTACTGCAATAGCAATTATATCCAAGTTAGATGTGAATGTATTCATAGAACTAAAAGCTCCTTGAATACTCTCATTTACATCAGCTTTTACTGTTGCATCAGTTATTGCTGCAATATCTGCTTGTTGAGATTCAAATACTTTAGCACCTAAAACAACCATGAATATTACTATTACAATAACAAGACCAAAACCAATTGAATAATTCAATAAAGTTCCAACAACTTGTCCTTCTTCCTCATATTCAAAAATATCTTCCATAGAATTAACTCCTTAAATCAATAATACTAATTAGATTTTTTATTTATAAAGGAGTTTAGAAAAGTACCTAATTTCGCATATTTGCACTATTCATATAACCATTAGTTTTACTAGAAGGCATGAACTGTTTACGCCCTTCATAAATATCATTAACAATAATAGTAAACAATTCAATAATGAACAAAAAACCAATAATAGTAAATAAAAAAGTTCCAATATAAAGATAAATACTTGATTCAAAAGCAACTGGCAACATTAAAGTATCAATAGTAGAATGATAAGCATTAGTAATATTAATTACTAAAAGAAAACCAAGAGCAAACAAAGAAAAAACAAGCTCTAAACTAGACCATAAAAAGTTTTTAGTTACAAAAAAACTTTGTCTAGCTAAACATAACACTTTTGAAATTAGAACACTAAACAAAACTAATAATGATATTGCTGTTAATAATGCAGTAATCATTTTTTCACGCAACTCCTTTTCTATTAACAAAATACAAACTAAGTGTAATTAAAACAATACTAATAAAGAAAGTTATTAATATGTTCCCTGATTCTAAACCCATTAAGGTTACAAATATTAAACCAAAAGCTAAAGAAACATTTAAAAAAATCATTCCAATTCTAAGATCAAGAGCAAAAATAACCATTGAAGACAAAAGGATCACTAATAAAATCCAATCAGGAAAAGTTAAACCAATATTAATAAGATAACCATTTACTGTTTCTAAAAAAACCATTTAATCACCTTCAAATACTCCCCAAAGATTGTGTCCTTGCACCTAACAAAAATCGTAATAAAAATATAGCTGAAACAATTGAAATAATTGCTTTAATCCACAGAACAACCTCATTTTGCAAAAATCCATTAACAGGAACTAACATAAATATTCCAGTTACTAAAAGAGAAACCATATTAGGAAAAGCAAAAATAAAATTAGCTGCCAAATCAAGAATAATGTTTCCGGAAAACAAAGCAAGTGCTGCCAAATCTGCACCACCAAAACTTTTTTGAGTATTAATAGCACTTTGAAATTCTTGGCTTGTAGTACCATAATCAAGATTTACTTCATCTCCTTGAAAAGAAATTATTATCCCAATATTAACAGGAGAATCTTCTAAACTATAAATCGCAGTAGTAATAAATAATGAATAAAACGCACTTACTATTACAATAGTCATAAAATAATTAAAAAAACCCATTTAAAAGACACCTTCTTGCTTAACCGAAACTATCCCCATGTAAATTAACATTATCATCATAATCCCCTGCATAAAAGTAATCCACCAAAAACCAACAGCAAAAGATAATAACACAAGGGCCATGAATCCAATAACTATTCCAAACCAACCAAAAGTAAACCTAGCAGTTGCAAGAGTAATTCCCCCAATGAATAATAAAAAACTAAAAATAAGAACTAAAGTAGGATCTAAAAAACCAACATCACCTTCAGGAGTAAAATAAATAGTTTCTATATCAGTTGAACCATCAGTCCTAGTTTTTTCAAGTCTAAGAGTAAGAACATCAGCATTAAAATCTAAAGTTGTTGCATCAAAAATATAAGTAAAATTATCAGGAGTTGTTGATTCAGTATAAGTTAAAAGTGTTGTTGTTCCATTATAAAGAGTAAACTTAACACTAGAATTATTAGTTGCTAAATTTCTATAAGTAATAATAAAAGTATTACAATCAGAAGAAGTACCACAATTTTTAGTTACTGTTGCCGAATCTCCAGTAATAACAATATTCGTGCTTAACTGATTTTTCAAAACAATAGCATCTAAATTAATTGTTCCACTTGTTCCACCTTCAAGATTAATAGTTAAATTACCAGCAGTATTATCATTAATAAAAAGATAATAACTCAACGGAACAGTATAAGCATACAAACTAAAAAAATCATTAGCAGCATACTTAGTAGTAGCAGCAACATGATAACAACCATTAGAAGCATTTTTAATTTTAATATCCCTTTCAACACTAGAATATAATAATTGTTCAAAATAAGGTTGTAATTTATAAAAACAAACAGGAACACTATTAACATCTAAAACATCTAAATCAAAAGTTCTGCTTGTTGTAACAAGAGTAATATCATTATAAGAAATTCTCCAACCAAGAGCAGAATTAGAATCTCCAACATAATAAATACCAACTTGATTATTAGCAACTAAATCATAAAAAACATTAGAATCCCCTAACTTATAAACTACAACATTATTAACATCAGCTAAAGTGTACTCAGTAGAACTAGCAAGAGAAACTCCAGTTTTATCATAAACAAAATAAAAATTTTTAATCGCAACATTAAAAGTTACTGTTTCAGTTACAGTAGAATTAACATCAGTTGAACAAGAATAAACAATTGTGTTTAAACCATCAACAAAATTTAAATCAACAGCATAACCAGTAGCATTAACATCATAAACCCCATTAGCAACATTAACATCATTCAACTGAAAATTATAAGTTAAATTAGCATCAGTATCAAAATAAGTACACTTCATAGACAAATTACCAAAATTAATAGGATCAGTAATGGAAAAACTTGAAGAATAATTATAATCAGTAGAAACTATTTCAGGAAAAGTACCAATAGTAATATTTATATCTTTTTGAAGAATTGTATTATTATAATCCATTATTAAAGAAATATTATAATCCCCACCACTTGTAAACGAATGAGTATAATTTATATCTGTTGATTTTTGAACAGAATTAACAAGCCAACTCCAAGTAGGAATAGGAGGAGAAGAATAAATTGAAGTATTATTAAAATCCCTTGTAACAGAATTAACTCCAATAGAAGGATCTAAAACACTTGAACCAAACACACTAAAATTTATATCAACAACATAAACTATTTTTGAAACTGTTTTATTTTGATCGTTTATTTGTGCTGTTATATTTATTGTTTTTGTTCCAGTTGTTGTAAAAGTATGTCCTAATGTTGCATTAGGTGAAGTTGGATTATTAGTTATTATTGAGTTTGAATCTCCTGCCCAATCAATGTAAAAAGTATTAACGTCATTAGTCCAAGTTAAAGTATAAACAGTATTAACATCTTTAGTAGCACTTGTAGGAGTAATTGCTAACCCTTGTGGTAATTCTCCTATACTAACCCATTCTTGAGCAGTATAAAGAGTACCTGCTGAATCCATATATAAGAAAACATTATAATCATTAACACTTGTAAAAGCATGAGTTAAATTAACATCTGTACCTTGACTAGCACTATTTACAAACCAAGTAAAATTTGCATCAATAGGATTGCTTGTATTAGTAAAAACCCAAGACAAACTTGTAATACCTTCTTCAATATCAAGCCAATTACTTCCATTTAAATTAAAAGTAGCTCCGATTTTAGATTCCTTAGTTCCAAGTGAACTTGTAAAAACCCCAAGTTCAGCAGGATAAGCAGCAAAATCATCAGCATAAAAATCACTTGCATTTAACAGATTAGATTGAGTAATCCATAACATAAACTTATTAGTAGGAGTTCCACTATTAAACATAGAAACTTTAGAAATTAACTCTTCACCATACAAACCACTATAAATT
>Ga0208905_1000813_pt1 | contig 15761 bp, 16 predicted proteins | sample AntAceMetag02UKS_FD_184776 | JGI IMG/M metagenome (GOLD analysis project Ga0208905, IMG submission 184776) | Saline lake microbial communities from Ace Lake, Antarctica - Antarctic Ace Lake Metagenome 02UKS (SPAdes) (version 2) | ecosystem: Environmental > Aquatic > Non-marine Saline and... | reverse complement strand
TTTGGAAAAATAGTAAAATTTGAGGCAACGGAGATTCCTTAATCCATTTCACTCTAAATAAAAAATTATCTCCCGCTTCACTAAGGCAAAAAAGGTTCCTTTAAAATTTTGAAAAATACTTTTCGCCTTTAACTAAGCTTATCTTTAAGACAGATGGGGTTCCTTTTAATTTTAAAATACCCCTCGTCTCTTTTTAGAAAGAAAAGGAAAATGTACCATGGATCATTCAGCAACGTTACGCCTGTTTAACGCAATTCAAGTCGATGTTAAGAAATCTAAACCAATTACCAAAAGTGTCGCACATCGAACTATCAAGAACGGTTATGTATTACAACCAGAAATAGATCCAACTGATAGTATGTTGACTGAAATCGAAAACATTATCGGAATTTCAGGCGTAAAAGCTAACGCTACGTTTCATAAATCTTGGAAGACAATTCAAGATGCATCAGAACGAACATTAGTAACCCAGCAAATCCTTCACTACATGACGACGTACGGATTTGAAGCATTGGGAATATACAACAAAGATACTGTATACATTCCAAATGAAGAACTGAAGTTACCGAAGATTAAAACCAATATACCGTTAACCGTTGTTAAATCTATTAGTCCTCTAGAATTACTAGAAAAAATTGTTATGCTAGGATCTTCTGGTATCGCATTGTCTCAACAAACACTAGACGATATAATGGTTATTATTGAACGGAACAAGTACGATTGTATATTCATCGAATTGATAAAAAATCGGGAATTAAAAGCGTTAATTCTTGATTTTTATCAAATTATTCCCACTGATCCAACTGAGTTTCTTCGGTATTTGATAAGTAAACTAACTGAAGAGTCATTGCTTATTAAAAACAGTTATCTAATTGAAAAGATAAAAGCATCGAATGGTAAATTTTTAGACACAATGCTTAAAGATGCGCCATTAGGCTTAGGTACTATCTTTCTTCGTTACAGATCATTATTCTTAGCGATGAAGTCTATCTCTAAGAACAAAGCATTTTTCAATAGATTACGAAAAGATGCTAAAACAATGCACATTCCATTACCGGAAGATTATTTGAATAACGTTACGTCGCATATCAAGAAAGGTACGTTCACTCAGAAAGCATTGAAGACTCATTTAAAGGACGCTACTGTATTTAGAAAAGTTAGATTAGCTAATGCTTTATCTTACCGACTTCAAGAGTGTTCATCTATTATTTACCGTGTACGCAATGGTCGTGGTTGGGCAACAGATTTTGATTGGAATACCCCTAAGTTTACCAAAATTACTCAGAAAGCATTGAATAATGTTATTAAGTCGATCGCAAAAGACATCAGTAAAAACGTAAAGGGTAAGAAATTCTATATTCCCGATAACATGCATTACGCTTTACCTGCCACAGAGAAACAATTTACAGGTAATTTTCCTACAGGTAGCTATATCACAGTACCTAAAGATTTAATTGTGGGAGTTCATTGGTATAATCAAGAGAATAAACGAGTAGATCTAGACTTGTCTGTAATTAGCAAGTCGGGAAAAATTGGGTGGAATAGCGCTCATAAATCTACCAACAACGAAGTTTTATTCTCTGGAGACATAACCGATGCCCCGAAACCTAATGGTGCAACTGAACTCTTCTACTTGAAAAAGGGAATAGAAGAACCACACGTCTTGATGTTGAACGATTATACATTCGGGGAAAACGATGATCCAGTTGACTGCAAGATCGTAGTCGCTAGAGATACACCTAAGAAGTTTGACAAGAATTATATGTTAGACATAAACAAGATCATTGTTAACACAACTATTAAACTACCAACCAAGCAAAGTATTTTAGGTTTAGTCAATAATGTTAATGGTGAAAATAGAGTTTATTTCGCTAACATCAATATTGGTAATTCGATAGTATCGGGTAATAACGAACAAGCAGATCAGAGTCGAGAATACCTTGTTAATAGTACTATCAGTTGTATTGATTTAGCGGACATATTAGTAGAAGCGGGTGCATCTATTATACATAGTACTGACGACGAAGAAGAATACATTGATTTATCGCCTGAAGTAGTCACAAAAGAAACGTTCATAAATCTCCTCCAGATGTAATTAGCATAAAAAACGCTTACAGCGATAACACATACTGGAAACGTTTTTTAGTTAAAATTCAATTCAAATATCAGCATAGGAGTTGTGTATGAAAAATAAAGACGTAAAAATAAATATATCAGATACTGGTAATTTAGTGGTAGATAATACAATGACTGTATCATCAATATTATCGGCGGATGCTCTAGTACAATCATTAGATGAGTTATCTACCGAAATACTATCATTTTGTGTAAATAGAAATATTGATAAAATAAAAGTAGTGGGTATAGCGAAAGCGTGCTTACCTATTATGACTAGTATGATATTTTTATTAGGGAACAGATGTATTGATTATGATTTTTTGATACTAGAATCGTATAAGAAAGACAAACGTTCAACCAACATTAAAGTTCGGTATAAGCCCAAGGTTAAGTTTTGTAAAAACGAAGTAGTCTTGATAATAGATACGATGTTAGATACTGGACATACAATGAAAAAGGCTGTAGAAATCATTGGTGATTTAGGTGCTAAATTTGTAATAACATGCGCTTTATTAAAAAAGAATCGAACTGATGGTATATGTGTATATCCACATTTGAATTTTATTGGATATTCTGTACCAGATGTATTTATGGCAGGATATGGATTAGATCATGATGGAGCGTATAGAAATGTACCTGGTATTTATAATACAATGGAGTTTGATAAGTATAAACATGACAAAGAGATACTAGATACAATTATTTATAACAATATCGATTATGAAGAGACCATTGAGGAGGAAATCGAAGAAGATGGAGAGGATTACGGAGAAAGCGATGAGAGTGATATAAATGCCTAATTACAGTATATACTCTAATCTGGTTAAAACGATTCACTATACAATTTAAAGAATTAATAACCTACCATGAGATATAAATTATAGTACAATAATACTACGTGGGATAACCTACCATGAGACATATCTCGTGACTTTTGCAAGGAAGCCACAAGGTTATCAGCAGATTAACAGGAGATAAAGTTGTTAATAAACGATATTCAGGAAATTAGGAACGTGAGTGTGTCACCTCAGCATTCTCCACTTCAGATACAAATTAAACATTGCTGTATGGTAGGCAAAGTGTTTGTATCGTTAAACCCTGGAATATCCCTGCGAGAGGAAGTCGGATTTAACAGTAACTCCAATGCTGTTAATACGCATTATCCTGATACACAAGGAGATTTAAAATCATGCATGTGTATGTAATTAACAAAAATGGAAATCCTCTTATGCCTTGTAAACCCGCTAAAGCCAAACATTTAATCAAAGCGGGAAAAGCAAAGTGTATAAAAAGAACTCCATACACAATCAAACTATTGTGGGATTGTGAAAAAGACGTACAAGAAGTTGTTGCAGGAATGGATACAGGTAGTAAATTTATAGGTTGTGCTGTTATTACAAATGGTAAAGTAGTATATCAATCCGAGGTTCAGATTAGACAAGATGTGTCGAGGAAGATGCAACAACGTAAAATGTATCGTGTGACTAGACGTAGTAGAAAATTACGATACAGAAAACCTCGTTGGCAAAACAGGGGTTCTATGCGAAAAAAAGGAAGACTCGCACCATCTATTAAATCGAAAGTGAATTCTCATTTAAGAGAAAAGAGGTTCGTTGAATCAATTCTACCTGTATCGAAGTGGAAAGTTGAAACAGCGAGTTTTGATATTAATAAGATATCCAATCCTGATATTAGTAATTTGGATTACCAGAATGGACAACAGAAAGGATACTACAATACTAAATCTTATGTTCTACATCGTGATGGGTACCAATGCAAAAAATGTAAAACTAAAAAAGGTAAGTTACACGTCCACCATATTATATTTCGGAGTAAGGGAGGAACTAATTCTCCATCTAACTTAATTACACTCTGCGAGACTTGTCATACTAATCTACATAACGAGGATTTTGAGATTAAAGGTATAAGAAGTAAGACTAAACATGCTACAGAAGTTGGTATTGTAAAATCTCAACTAAAAAAACAGTTTGGTAAATTCGAAGAAACTTATGGATATAATACAAAATTTAAACGAGAACAAATATTACAATTACCGAAAACTCATTATTATGATGGAGTATCGATCTGTTGTATAGAAGGAGAAATAGTTAGTTCGTATTCTATAGTTTACTTTAAAAAACATGTTTCTAAAGGAGATTATAAACAAACTAGTGGTGCCCGTTCTGAAAAGAGAGTACCTACGAAAAAACTATTTGGATTAAGAAAATTTGATTATGTTAAAACTCCAAAAGGTATAGGATTTGTTAAAGGTAAACGTAAAACAGGTTTTTTTGAAATATTTAATTTAAATGGAAATGTAGTTGGTCACTCAGTAAATGTTAAAAAAAGTTGTAGAAGAATTAAAGCAAGAACAACGACTTTGGTAGAAGCGAGGAGTTGCGAATGACTAATGATTTACTAACAGAAGCTTTGTGGGTAGAAAAATATAGACCACAGAGTATTAATGATGTTGTATTACCAAACGATCAAGCGATTAAGTTTAAAGAGTATATATCAAAAAAGAGTATTCCCCACTTGTTATTTTATGGTGGTCCTGGTAGTGGTAAAAGTACCATTGCCAGGATCATTACATCTGAGATATGTGGGCATGAAAATGATTTATTAGAGATTAATGGTAGTTCGATGACTAGTGTTGATACAGTTAGAAACACAATAGAGTCATTTTGTAGATTACCGACTATAAACAGTGAGGCTAAGATAGTTTATATAGACGAATTTGATTACATGTCTAATAATGCACAAGCATGTTTACGTGGTGTATTGAACGATTACTATGAAAATTCTCGTTTTATTTTTACATTAAACCATTATCATAAAGTAATGGATGCTATTAAATCTAGGTGTCAGAACTACGAATTTAAACGTTTACCACGAGAATACATAAAAACGCACGTAAAATTTATTTTAGAATCAGAAAAAGTTAAATATACTGAATCTTTAGTAGACAATATAATTAGTATGCATTACCCTGATGTACGAAGAATAATTGGAGTACTATCGAAGAACACTACTAATAACGAGTTGATAGACTTAAAGATAGAAGATACGCCTGAACACCTTATAAAAACTTATATCTTTAGAATCTTTTGTGTATTCACGGGATTAGCAGAAGCAAAAACACTTGGTAGTTCAATTGCACAAGTAACAAAAGTAGTGACTGCCGAAGAAGTTGATTACGTTTCTCTATATAAAGAGTTATTTAGATATGAAGATACTCCAATATGGTGTAAAATCATATTAGCAAAGTATTCAACAAACCACTCACAAGCAATGTTACCAGAATTAAATTTTATGGCGTGTGTATATGAAATGATAGAAAAAGGAAGGATGCTATTAAAAGCGACTAACGTATCATGACAAAAAAAGATAACCGTTTTTATAACCTAGATTGTATCGAGGGATGTCAAAAACACATCACTAATGAATCAGTTGATCTAATTATTACTGATCCTCCTTATGGCATCAACGGCGATTCTCTACACAAGCATTACAATCGCAACGAGGAGTTTGTACTTGATGGGTATATCGAAATACCAGAGAAAAAATATGCCGTATTCAGTCAACAATGGGTTAAACAAGCCGAAAGGATTCTTCGTCCGGGTGGCTCTATGTACATCGTTTCCGGTCACACTAATTTGATTCACATACTAAATGCTTTGCGGCAAACCAAATTACAAGAGATCAATCACATCATCTGGAAATATAATTTCGGGGTATATACCAAGAGGAAATATGTTACATCTCATTATCATATTCTCTACTATTTCAAACCCGGTGGAACCCGGACATTCAACACTTATTGTCGATATGGTCAACAAGAAAAGAATAATGATAATGGTTCGATGAATTATCTTGATAGAGAAGACGTTTGGATAATAAACCGTGAATACCAACCGGGTAAAATCAAAAACAAAAATCAATTACCCTCTAAATTACTACAAAAGATGATCTTATACAACAGCAATGAGTCAGACGTAGTTTGTGACTTGTTTCTTGGTGGATTTTCTACTGCCAAAACATCTATCGACTTAAACCGCATTGCTTGGGGCTTTGAATTAAACAAGACGGCTTTTGATCATGGCAAAAAAGAGACGGAAAAAGTAAGGCGGGGTAATTTATTGGAGACTTTGCAACTCCCGGATGATAAATCACATGCCAACCAGGGCAAGCCATGGACAGACAAAGAGTTCAAAACATTAGCGGCGCGCTATGATTTATTATATAAGAAGCATAAGACTAAGAGACAAGCCATTGATGAACTTTCCAAAGAACTGGGTCGTGGATATTTTTCCATTCTCAATGCTTTGAAGAAAAAGGGCATTGGTTATAGATACACAAAAAAGGATAATAAAAGTGACTAACATATCATGACAATTAAAAACAAAGTATTAGAAACATTAGCCCAGATCAAAAAAGACAATCATGTTGAAGTACTGTATGCAGCCGAAGTGGGTAGTAGAACTTATAAATACGAGTCTTCGTATAGCGATTACGATGTTAAGTTTATATATGTTCGTCCTATAGATTGGTATTTACACCTAAACGTAGAACATAAATCAGACACTATTACCAAAGTCGTTGATAATTTAGATCTAGTTGGTTGGGATTTAAAAAAAGTGTTTAAACTATTAGTTAAATCAAACACCTCTTTAATAGAATGGTTTAACTCAGATAAAGTGTATTTACGAGAAGCTTGTTTAAACCCCGTATTAGTAAGAGATTTAATTAATATGTATTATCGTCTTCCTAGTGGAGTATATCATTACATGGGAATGGCTATGACGGATCTTAAGAAAATCGAAGGTTATAAAGAAGTTCCACTTAAGAAGTATGTCAATATAGTGAGATGTCTATTAGCAGCGGTAAAAATTGTTAAAATGAAATGTTTTCCTGATCTAGATCCGCTAACAGGAATAGGTACTGCTACGAATGACGTTAGAATGGTATATGATTCTTTATTAAGTTTATTTGCTCAAAAACGACAAAGCACCGATAGAAATAAAATGGTTCCTCGTTCCGACATTATAGACCAGTTCATTACAGATAGCTTAACGAAATTAAAACATTTCGATGAAAAACCTAATAAAAATAAAGATGTAACTAATATAAACGAAGTTTTTCGAGTTATTGTAAATAATAGTGGGTTAAATTAATATGTATAACCCGAAGTTCTTAACAGATTTGATGACAAACCTGAATATGAATTGGGACTATGAAAACATAGTAACTCAATCGGTCACTAATCATGCGTGGTTCAGAAGCGCCTCAATGTATCTAAACGGAAATGTTCATATAAATATAGTAACGGATATTGATGAATTTACAGGTAATTCTTTGTTAAAATCGTTTATATCAAACGCAGTTTCTTTTGATAACACTTATATTCAAATAGTGGTTGATAATTATCTAGCCCCATATGAAGTTCACGAACTAAAAAATTTTGTGTATGAAGTTGAACGAGGGGATGGTTCGAACATATGGATTGTAAAATCTAATAAGAGAATTAAAGGACGATATTGTATAATAACTGGCCAGAAGAGTAATGATAGTTTACTATTTTCTGAAAAAACCTGTGGTACTTTTACAAACCAAGCAACCCCGGGATTCGTTAGTTACAAAGACCAACTCTTATCGGGCATAACGGGAGAAGATTTTAAATACATGTTCGCACATGGCGATAAATTAAAATGATATATTGGGATAAAGTTCAACAGTTTATAAAAAAGGTTTGTGGAGTATGTTACTATAACGCGGGTAAGACCGAGTTAATATGTAGATGTTATAATTGTGAAAGACTGTATTCTAAAAACAAAGGTCATTTATATTTAAAAGTTAATGATGACCATCCTGTATTCCATTGTTTTAAGTGTGAGACAGATGGATCTATTATAAAGTTAATAAAAGAGTATGGTGGAAAAGTTGGTCAATTCGCAGATGGTCCTATAGTAATAAAACATAATAAGAAAAGGTTTAATACCAGATTAACATCTAAAACAAAAGTAATAAACCCCGAACTATCAGAATCGAAATACACATTAAAGAGTGATTATGTAAAAAGTAGATTAGGGTATGATGTAGATTTAAACGACATACCCGGCCTAGTTTTTTCTGTTAAAGATTTTGTTAGGATTAATAAAGTAGAATTATCGGATTGGCATAAACGCAATTTGGATTTATACGACAAACAGTTTGTAGGATTCACGACTAATGGTAATAACAAGTTAATCCTAAGAAACTGTGACCAAACGTCAAAACTAAGATATGCCAAGTTAAGTATTACGGGATCTCCAGATTATTATGGAGTGCAAGAACACAGTATATACGATCGAATTAACACCATAGTATTATGTGAAGGTATATTCGATGTATTATTATCGCATAAATACGAACATATAAGAGAAAAGTTTAGTAATAAAAACGTAGTAACGTGGGCTGCTGTATTAGGAAACAACTATTTCAATACAATAGATTACGTATTAGACGATTGTATGTTACCTAGAGCAAACGTTGTTATTTTATCAGACTCTAATATAAAAGAATCTAGATACCGCTTTCTACGTAGAAATCCCAGAGTAGTAGATTTAGAAATATATTGGAATAAATTTGGATCTGATTTTGGTGAGCATCCAGTTGAATTAATTAAGTCGCATAGTTTAGTAAGAAGGAGACCTTATGAGCAAGTTGATGGACATTTTTATAAAAACAAAAAGAGAACCCAATACAATAAGAAGTGATATGTTGGCCGCTGATATAACGATTAAAGCTAAAAAAGACAATAAGTTATTTAAATATAATGAAACCTCTGATACAAGTCTTTGTTTATACAGAACTAATTACAATGATTATGAGTCAATTATTATAATATTCGTATTAGACATACACGATAAAAAGAAAGGTTCTTGTATATCAGATTTAACATTTGGGTTAGTGCGAGATGTAGGAAGATGTATAGGAGCAGTAGATTACCATCATTTTAGTAGGGGAACAACCAGTAAAGGTAATGAAGTGGGTTTTCTGAAAATGATCAAAATTATTAAAGACGACGATGTGATATAGGAAAGGTATTGTGGATGAGTATTCAAGTACTCGAAAAACGTTTTTAGTTTTACGGAAACAGAGGTTCTGGTTCTATAAAATGCTTTTGGATATTTGGGAAGACCCGTTTGGATCAGGTCAAGAAACATTCTAGAACGCTATACGCGTCTAGAATGCGTGCCTAGTGAATCGCACGCATCTACGGACCTTTAAATCGTAGAGAAGCTGTGTACTTTAGTGCACAGTAGTTCACACATCAACCTAATAGGAGAATTTAAAATGTCATACAGTGAAAAAGACTTAAAAAACGTACAAAGAGCAGAAAAAGAAGCTATAATGAAACATATGTCAGCAATTGAATGGGAAGAGTCGTATTCAGGTATAAAGATTCTTGGTGGTGATTCATGTGATATAACTAAAGACCCAGTGATGATAACGAATATGTTATTTGGTTCTGAATTTATAGAATATTTAACAGTAACGGTACCAGAAGAGAATCTAGAAGGTCGCGATATATACGACAAAGTTTTACGTGATCTTCCTACGTTAACTGGGTTACGATATTATCGTAGGACGAATCGTAACCGTGAGAATTTAATTACGCATTATCTTTATATAAAAGTCGGAAGTTTTTTAACATGTTTATTTCACATATCAACATATAACAAATAACAATAAAAAGGGAATACTATGCAATTAAACGAATACCAACAGAAAACGTCAGAAACAGCCATATATCCAAACGTAGAAACCGACGTAAATGAGTTAACAGACGACTTGTTTAAAAGTTTCGGTCGTATGGTTAGTGATATGAGTATTATATCAAATGCCGTTAAGAAGACTATACGAGATGATAATTGTAAAGTGTCGGAAAAACGGTTAGATGATATGAATAAAGGTTTAAACCAATTAGTATTAGAGATGATTAGAATGAGAAGTATTATGGAATATCCACCCAATAACGAAGATGATCCTATGGTACCGTATAGTGGAGAGAAAATAGCTCGGTTATATACGTCTACGGGAATTATTGATGAGGGACTTGAGTATTTCGAAAAGTGCAATGCTATAAATGGAAACGAGACTGAAAAAGAGTTACACGCTATAGAAGACGAATTGGGTGATGTAAATTGGTATGTAAATCAAGCAGCGACTTCTATATACGCTGATACAGAGAAGATTTGTAGACGAAATTTAGCAAAGTTGATGAACCGTAAAGAAGATGGTGTTTTAAGTGGAGACGGAGATAAGCGATAACGTTGATTAATTAGGATTTAAAAAAACATACAGGACAAACTATAAACACTTATGGTTTGTCCTGTTTTATCCATCAATAAAAGGGTGAGTATTTTTTTATAAACATTAGTACAATTCAAAGTGGTTAGATACCAGGTAATAAACTAAATGGAGTTTTCCAAAATAAAATTAAGAACGAAAGAAGGATCCCCAGTATCGATTACTGATCTTGATACTCGTGAGTTAATGCTTAGTAATTATGAGAAAGTAGTATTCGTAAAAGATTTAGATGGTAACGTATTAAGATTTTTACCAGTAGGCGATTCACAGACTAACTTAGGGTATGTTTGGTCAGCATCGAGAATCCTACAAGAGTTTACTAATTTTTTAGATACTTATTTTGACGTAATTGATGGTGGAACGTTTTAAATAGGGGAGTTTAAATTTACATGCATACCATATTGACAGAATTTCTAGCGAGTAAAGGTACCATCGGTGCGATATGTGCTACAGTAATTATTACATGTACAACGTTGCTTGTATTTAAAGAACCTATAAAAGCATTTTTTTCGTTAATAATATCTCGATGTAATGCAAAAAAGATTACATGGGGTGTAGAGGACTTAATGGCAAGTATAGACACGTTAACTGCTATGATGAACAATAAGATTGCCGATGATGTTGATATGGTACATACGTTTTCAGAAGATCTTAAAGGTATACAAAATGAAATAAACAACATGACTGTTCAAGTTAGCACTCTTATTGAAAAAACTAGAAATAGAGAAATCAGTTATGTGTTACATGATGATCACGTTGATAAAATATTAGTAAAATTGGATAAATTTAATGATACTCTTGTACAGATATCAACCAAGATAGAATATATGTCAAAATCTAGTGTAGGTTTTTAACTATGACCACAAAGAAAAAAATAGGAAATTTAGATTCAACGCTTAAAGACATTATAGATATACTTCAAAATGGTGTTGAAGAATCATTATCATTAAAATCAAAGCTTCCTAAACTTAAAGATAAGTTTAGTACTGATGTATCTGTGTTATTACTTGATATATTCTCATTTTATAGAATAACTTGCAACAATTTTGAAAACGCTATATTAGCAAAATCCTCTGTACATATGTTCAATAAATCGTTAAGAAAGAATCAATTGTTAAGTAAACGTATAGATTCTGAGATGGAAAAAGTATTTAAAAACGTTAAAGTATATACTATAGTAGTAGAGTTTTGGAAATTTTTTAAACGTAGAGCAATAAATGTATTAACTAAATTAGTACGTACTTGTTATAACAATGGTGATAGTAAAGCGTATATAGTAGCGGGTAAGACAGAGTGTTTAAATTTATACTTAAGTTTCATAAGTGCTAAATTGGGTACAAGATACATTAAATCAAGAAACAAGTTTATTTTTTTTGTTCAACCTTATTACGAACAAATACCTAGAATATACAATGTATTAGTAGATGTGTGTAAAAACTGTTTAGAAGAAGGTGATACTATTGTTTTAAGTTATAGATTTTTTGATAATAAGTATACCATACCCAATACAAAGATAGATAACTTAAATTATATAGAGGAGTTACATAAGCAAAAGTTAAATATATATATAGCGTGTAAAGATTTTTATGATGAATTTGAGAATATGGATTATTTAATGTTTGATGATAAAATGGACGAATACACTGATTAAAGGATAAAATTATATGGTCATTGCCACGATACTAATGAGAAAGGGGTTAGAAGCCGATAGATCTTACGTAGTACCATTAACGGGAGAGATGTTATGGACTACTGATACAAAAAAGTTATATGGTGGTGACGGAATAACTGCGGGCGGGGTTAGTATAGGTACGGGTTATTCGGGAATATCGGGAAAATCTGGTTATTCGGGAATATCTGGAAAATCTGGTTATTCGGGAATGGCAGGTGCGTTTACTGCAAGTGGATATTCTGGAACTTCGGGATATTCGGGAACGTCAGGATTTTCGGGATATAGTGGTGTTTCAGCGTATAGTGGAACTTCTGGGACTTCGGGATATAGTGGTGTTTCAGCATATTCAGGAACTTCTGGGACTTCGGGATATAGTGGAACTTCTGGATTTTCGGGATATTCTGGAACTTCGGGAACTTCTGGATTTAGTGGAACTTCAGCGTATAGTGGAAAATCTGGGTATTCGGGAACTTCAGGGACTTCGGGATATAGTGGAACTTCTGGATTTTCAGGAACTTCTGGATATTCAGGAAGTCAGTATTGGGATAGAAACGCGGGAACTGGTGCAATATACCCAAGTACTGCCGCAGATGATGTATTAATTACTGCTGATTTATTACCTAATACAGATAACGTTTCTAATATAGGAAGCGAAACTGGAGTTAAAACTTTTTCCGATGCGTTTTTTACAGATGAAAATGGTACTATATTCTCAGTAAGAGAACTTGCAGAAACGCGTAGATCAATGGCAGACGATTCTTCTATAGGTGAATACGTAATAACCAATGCTGTAGTAGCGGGTGTATGGACTTATACTATAACGAGTACCACGGGATTCCATTTTATACTAGATAAAGAAAAATTGCAAACACATGTTGCAGCATTAACAGTAGATATAGAGTCATATGCAGGTACTGACGCAAACCCAAAGATGATTTACGTATATATCCATCCATCTTACGTAGGATCTCCAACTCCCGCAATGGTTGCTAGTAATACAAGCCCTGAAGGTACAGAACATGTTGATATTGCTCAAGTTATGGCGGGAGCGGTAAGTGCATCATCTGCTACAGTATACACGTCATATGCTAGTTTAATGGGAAGTTACGAATTCATTGCACATGTTTATCATAGATTTTTCTACGAAGGTGCTTTATATGAATCGGGTTTAACTCCAACTGCTACGTCAAGTATTGCGTCAATAGCAACGGGTACAATGCAGATTATATTCGATGATATAACAATTCCCGCTAAAGTATCTAATGTAGATGGTATGTTTTGGGTTAATAACGCTCTTGCATTCTCAACTGGTACAGATTTTACTTTCGCTGATCAATATTCAACGGGAGAAACTATAGGTTCTAATAAATTCTTTAATGTAGTTCTTGGTGTAGTACCCGTAAACGAAGTAGATTCTCGTATTCTCGCATTAGTACAACGTGGAGATGGTCTTTCAGAGTATAAAAGTACAAAAACCGCATTAGAAGATAAGTTTGCATCAACTGTATATACGCCAACTGACAACTTCCTTAAAAGAGTATTTATACCAGTTATGCGTATAGTAGTAAAGAATACTGGAACGGGCGTATTACAAGAAATTCCAGAATCAGGAACGGGTATATACTTTTCAGATATAAGAAATCAAGCGTTAGGTGGTGGTGCGGGAGCAGATATTACCACAGTTTCACCATTTACTAGTGATGGGACGCATATTACACAAGATGACCCAACTCCTGACGTAGTATTTGACGTACAGTTAACTGTCCCTATAATATATACTAACGGTAAGTACTACGTAGGCTCAACTCAAACCATATATAGTCCTCACGGTGAAGGGACGTACACTGGTACGCTTTATATAGGCGATGGGGGAGCAAGTTTATCACATACTACTGGGGTTGAAGCTTATTATAACACTGCTGTAGGAATTGGGGCATTATACGCAAACACTACGGGAAGTTATAACACAGCCAATGGATATCAATCTCTTCATCTCAACACTTCGGGTTATTATAACACAGCCAATGGATATCATTCCCTTTATTACAACACTACGGGAAGTTATAACACAGCCAATGGATATCGTTCTCTCTTTTCCAACACTACGGGTTGTTATAACACAGCCAATGGATCAACTTCTCTTTATTACAATACTACGGGATCCAATAATACAGCCAATGGATATCGATCTCTCCTTTCCAACACTTCGGGGCACAGCAATACAGCCAATGGAACATATTCTCTTTATGACCTGACAACGGGTACAGTTAATACAGCAATTGGTTATAACACAGGCCGCGGAATAACAACGGGTAGTAACAATACTATAATCGGATCTCAAGTATCGGGATTGGCTGCTGCATTGGCAAATAACGTTATTATTGCTGATGGCGCGGGTAATATTCGTATACAAGTTGATTCGAGTGGAAATGTAACGACAGGAAAGAGCACTGTAAGTCACACTACGGCTGCATCAACTATAGCTGATAATTTAATATTAGAAAACAGAACTACAACCCATTACACTTATAATACGCTTAGTTTCATGCATTATGACTCTACACTAGTTGCGACCACGGATATTGCGAGGATATATTCTTATAGATATTCTTATGCTACTGGTGGTGCATACGACAATCTAGTATTAGAAACGTATTTACGAGGAACTGGTTGGAATACCGATCAATTAAAACTTACCGCTGACGGAAACATTTCTACAAGTGGTTCTTTTACTGCATCTGGCAATATCTCTACGACTGGATCTATTACTACAACTAGTTATCTTTATGGAAAACATGCCACAAATAACGCTGATTACTTCATTATATATCCGTATATTGATGGTTATACATATTTTAAAGCGTATGGTGCGAGTGCGAGCGAGGGAGGTTTTGTATTTGCAACAAACGATGGTTCTGTTGTATCCTTGCGTCTATACCCAGATGGAGATGGTTACTTTATTGGTGATTGTTCAGCTCTAACATTTACAGATCGTTCCATAGCACCAGACACTTCTATAGAATCAGCGCTCACTAAGATCAAGAAATTCAAGACTTTAGATAATAAACAACGCAAAGGTAAGTTAATAGATAAAGATAATCTTCCTTATGAACTACTAAGTATTAAAACAACAGAAAACAAATCAGATCCACATCACCCCATAGTAGAGAAAGGTAGAAATATTGGAATGAATGTTAGTTTGAATACATTAGGTATACAAGAGTTACTAGTTATGTACGAAGATCTTAAAAAAGAATTAGATGCATTGAAGGCTTCAAAATCATAATGGTATCGAATGTTTAAAACGTAATAAATAGTAAAAAGGAGAGTATTATGTCTATTTCAGGTGTAAGTGGAGTTTCAGGAAAGTCGGGGACTGCTAATAATATTAGTAAACCTGTACCGTCTGATTACTCTAATGTTAATCGTAGTCCATCTCGTTGTTGTGCTGGTGGGTCGGGGGTAAGTTGTAGTGGATATAGTCGTTCAGGTCGTTCAGTTGGGGTAGATCTTGCTGCTTCAGGTTCATCGAGTTATTCAAGTACACCAAGTTCATCGAGTTATGGTAATTCGGGTGCATCCTCAGGAACTTCAAGTAACTCTACAAGTAACTCTAGTT
>Ga0208905_1000812_pt1 | contig 15800 bp, 15 predicted proteins | sample AntAceMetag02UKS_FD_184776 | JGI IMG/M metagenome (GOLD analysis project Ga0208905, IMG submission 184776) | Saline lake microbial communities from Ace Lake, Antarctica - Antarctic Ace Lake Metagenome 02UKS (SPAdes) (version 2) | ecosystem: Environmental > Aquatic > Non-marine Saline and... | reverse complement strand
CGAATGCGCGCCCCTGTTTTTTTCTGTCCCTCAGTTCCGCCAGTTTTCCCCTGTTCCAGTTCGACGTCCGGGAAAAATATCCCGCGCCCCTGGTGATCCCCTCCACATTACCGGAACCGCACAAGGGGCAAGTCTCCATGATACCCCGGGACGTCGTGCGGCAATCCAGACAGGTGGTGAACTCGGGCGAAAATACTACGTGCTGATTTTCGGTCTCTCTGAAGACTTTTCCGACAAAGGCGGCCAGGACCTTCGGGTCCGGAGTCGTGTCGCCCAGCCATATGTAGGTCGCGGTATTCCCCTCCATGAAGGGGTGGAGGGCGCCCTCAAACGCCGCTCGTTCGAAGGGATCCGTGGACGATGACGCCGCGAGAAGTGTCGAGTTGGTGTAGTAGATGTCCCCCTTCGATATGTCGCCCCTTACAAAATGTCCCGCTGTCGGAGAAAAATGTTTCAGGTCCAGCCGTGCCAAGCGGTAGGGGGTGCTCTCCGCGGGGGATTGCTGGAGTATAAAGCGTATGCCGTGCTCTTCTGTCAGGGCATCGGCAACTCCTTTCATATATTGAACAATGCCTCGTCCGAATTCACGGGCGGCATCCGACTCATGAAGCTGACTCCCCGTATGCGCCAGGGCCAGCTCATTGAGGCCGATCATCCCCATCAGGTATACACACCGATTCATCCTCAGGTATGGTGTGCCGTCATAATCCATTGTCAGAAGGGATAACGGCCCCTCATCGCCGTGTGACAGGAGTCCTTCGATAAAGGCCCGCTTCTGCAGGTGGGCCTTCGCGGCAAGTCCCATGACATCGGCAATCATGGAAAAGAGCCGCTTGTCATCCCCCTCTGCCTTATACCCCAGCCGGGGGAGGTTTATCGATACGTTCTGGATACCGAAGTAGCGCATCTTCCACGGTTCGCGGACATCGGCCATCTCTTCTGAACCGTCCATGTCCAAGTTGCTACATTCGGACATATTGAGGGTACTTCCCCTGTCAAAGATAAAGTGGGGATTCCCCTTTTCGGCGGCTACATCGCAGACGGCATACAGGAACTCTTCGTGCCCGGGGGTCTGAAAGAACTGTTCCGTTATGTGCACAAAGGGGCGGGGGAAGACAAAGGGGCGGCCCGCGGCATCCCCCTTCCTGAACGCCTCGAAGAGGACCCGAAGAAATCGCTGCGCGTCTTTCTCATACTGACCGTACGTCTTACCCGTATACTCACCTCCGGGACCTACAGCGGGAACGTCCGCAAAATATCGGGGCACATTCCAGTAGAGGTGTATATCGGTAAAGATCGTCTGCCCTCCCCTCCCGACGGCCTGCTGGGCGAATTCATAGATCAGCCTCTGCGCCAGTTGCATGACCTCCCGGTCGCTCATCTTCCCCAGGTAGGGTGCAAAGGCGAGGTTGACGGCATCCCATCCGATGGCCCCTGCAAAGTTCCCCTGAAGGGCTGCGGCAAACCTCACCATGTGCGACAACAACACCTCAGCGTGCCTGGCGGGGACCGCCACGGCAAGGGAATTGGGGAGATTAAGACCGAATTTCTTTATATATTCGAGAGACTGACAGGAGCAGTAAGGCCTATCCACATATCCCAGGTTATGGATATGGATATCCCCCCCCATGTGGGCGTATCCGACATCCTCAGAGAAGACGTTCAGGATGGCAAATTCTTTCTTGATCCCCTGGGCCAGGGTCAGATTCGTTCCCTCCGGGCTGTGGGGAATATTGGCATTTTCCTTGTTGTGATACAGGATCAACTGGCCCACATCATAGAGGGGAAATCCCAAGCGGGCATGGAGCTTCGTCGCATTCTTCATCCCTCGCTCGATCAGCCTCGCATCCACCAGTTCCCGTATCAGCGCTGCGGTCAGGATATCGATCCCCGACGAGGCGATCCTGTCCGCCACCTCCCTGCTTATCTCCTCCGCCGTAGCAAGGTCCACGCCAGCCTCATGGATCAGGACATCGACGATCTTCCGCCTATCCCAGCCGGTGATATCCTCCCCCGACGTCCTGACGAAGAGCGTCATATCTGTTGTTTCTTTATCCACCATATATACAGTTCCCACGGCATTGTTTGGTCAGGCTCTCACTTGTGCCCGATACGTATTCCGTTTACGCGAATTTTGCAAGTTTTCTGTTCAGCCCGACCCCGGACGGGCACAATCATCATTGATAATTCAGGGAAAGTTTCGTATTCTTTCGATACATTTCACCCATGGTGTGGTAAAGGATATGCCATGAGTGATTCGTCCTGTCGGCACATATAAATCACATGAAGGGGAAGAGTAATGGATCAACAGCCGAATAAGATCAAGTGTCCCAACTGCGGGCACCAGATCGACGTGAATGATATCCTGTATCACCAGGTCGACGAGGAGCTGAAGAAAAAATACCAGGACGAGCTGGCCGCGGAAAAAAACAGGTACCAGGAAAGGCTGGATTCCCTCAGCAAAGAGCGGGCGATCTTCGAAGATGAAAAGAGGCGGCAGGAGGAGACGGTCACGGAGGCGATCAGGGCGCGCCTGAAGGAAGAAGAAAAGCGCCTGCAGGGTGAGATCCGGGCGCGGATGGAGGAAGAGCAGTCGGAGCAGATCCGCTCCCTCCAGGAAGAGCTCAACCAGAAGTCCGGACAGCTGAAGGAATTCAACAGGGCAAAATCGGATATCGAGCGTCTCAAACGGGAGAAGAATGAACTGAAGGAGTCGATTGAGGCCGAATCAGAGAAAAAGTTCAGTGAGATGCTCAGCGCGGAGCGTGAAAATATTCGGAAGAACGAGGAACAGAAATCCCAGATGAAGCTCTCCGAGAGGGAGAAGGTCATCGAACAATTGAAAGAAAATCTCAAAGAGGCACAGCGAAAGGCCGACCAGGGATCCATGCAGATCCAGGGCGAGGTACAGGAACTGGCAATCGAGGAATGGCTTACCACCACCTTCCCCCTGGACACCATCGAAGAGGTGAAGAAGGGGGCGCGGGGCGCCGACTGCGTGCAGATCGTCAACACGCGGACACGGCAGAACTGCGGGACGATCTACTACGAGAGTAAGCGAACCAAAGGGTTTCAGGACGGCTGGATGGAAAAGTTCAAGACCGATATCAGGGAGCGGGGCGCCGATATCGGTGTCCTGGTCACCGAATCGATGCCGACCGACATGGAACGGATGGGCCTCAGAGACGGGATATGGGTCTGTTCCTTCGAGGAATTCAGGGGGCTGTGCGTCGTTCTGAGAGAGTCGGTGGTCAGACTCAGCAATGCCGTGGCGACACAGGAAAACAGGGGCGACAAGATGGGGATGATCTACGACTACCTGACGGGGAACGAATTCAGGCTCCAGGTGGAGGCCATCGTCGAAGGCTTTACGCAGATGCACACGGACCTGGAGTCGGAAAAAAGGGCCATGCAGGGCATCTGGAAGAAGAGGGAAAAGCAGATCGAAAAGGTGCTCCTGAACACAACTCACATGTACAGCTCGGTCAGGGGGATTGCGGGGAGCGCCGTCCAGCCCGTCCAGCTGCTGGAACTTTCTGCCGGCAAAGAGGGTGACATCTGATACCCCCGGCCTGACCCCTACATCAATACAAAGAGGAAACAGACATGCAGCCTGATGCGACACACCTGCTTGAAAGTATGGGGCTGGAAATACCCCTGATAGGGTTCTACGACGCACCCGACACCCACCCGTTCGAGCCGCTGGTGGAACCAAAACCGGGCACACGCGTGTGTGTGTTCGCCTTCTATCGGCAGTGGCTCCGCGGGAAAACCCTGCATCTGACGAAGGAGACCTTCGGCTGCGATGGGGCCGGGCACTGGCTGTGCGGCGAGAAGACGCGGTCGCGGGAGGATCTTGTCAGCTTCCTCGTGGATGAAGAGGGGTTGAAGGCGTCACATGCCCTGATGAGCCAATGGCTGGACCACCGCCAGGGGTACAAACAACAGCACCCCCACCTCTTCATCAGCCCGCTACGCGCGGATCAGTATCAGTATCTGAGGAGCGTGACCTTCCTGGTCAATCCCGACCAGCTAAGTCTTCTCATGATAGGCTCCCAGTACTACAGCGCGCCGGGCGATCCCGCCTCGGTGATCGCACCGTTCGGATCGGGGTGTTCACAGCTGGTGACACCCTTCGATGACCTGGATGCCGCTCAGGCAATCATCGGCGCGACGGATATCGCGATGCGTCAGTATCTTGACCCTGATCTGCTCGCCTTTACGGTCACGCGGCCCATGTACGAACAGCTCTGCGGACTGGGTAAGGAGAGCTTTCTCTACAAGCCCTTCTGGAAAACCCTCCAGAAGGCGAGAGGGATCAAGGATTCGTAAAAAAGATTATGGAGCTCCGTCGTGCTTTATCGCGGCGGTTACCGTGGCTCAACCATCCAAATACGGGAGGTGTCACAATGAAGCTCGACGTAAAAGCATTTGCACTGACGTGCGGACTGCTCTGGGGATTTGCCCTTTTTTTTCTAACCTGGTGGCTCATCGCCTTCGAGGGATCAACGGGTGATCCCACCTTTATCGGGCGTTTTTATCTGGGCTATAGCCTGTCTCCAATCGGCAGTTTCATCGGCCTTGCCTGGGCATTGGTGGACGGCGCGGTCGGGGGGGCAATCTTTGCCTGGCTTTATAACGTTATCGCCGGACGCAGCAAGGGGTAGACCTGCCGGGAAGGGTGCGGGTAAGGGTCGAGCGCCATTATGGGGGATGGACGAACGATGGAATCCGGCACAATCATTCTGATTAATCCCCCGGTTGTGCGGCCCTGCGAACCGCCCGCCGGGATCGCGCGGCTTTTGGGGACTCTGAAAGGACACGGCGTCCGTTGCCGCGTGCTGGATGCCAATATCGAAGGCCTGATGGACCTCCTGAAGCGTCCAGTCAAGGCACAAGACACGTGGTCGAAGCGGGCGGCGCGACACCTGGATTCCAACATATCCGCGCTCCTGCACCCGGACATCTACAAAAAATCAGACCGATACAGCCAGGCTATGAGAGAAATAAACCGTGTTCTCGATCTGGCAGCACATCCGCACGGCGTAAAGCTCGGCCTTGCAAACTATCAGGACGGGGCACTCTCTCCCCTCAGGAGTTCCGATCTCATCGGGGCATCTGAACAGCCGGACAAAAGCCCCTTTTACCCCTATTTTACAGAGCGACTGACAGCCCTCTTCGAGCATGAAGAGCCCTCCGTCGTCGGCCTTTCACTCAATTATCTGAGTCAGGCCCTCCCCGCCTTCTCCCTGATCGGCCTGATACGGAGGCTCTGCCCGGACGCAAGGCTCGTCCTGGGGGGAGGTCTGGTGACATCGTGGCTCAGCAATCCGGACTGGAAGAGCCCCTTCGACGGGCTTGTCGACGACATGATCGCGGGGCCGGGAGAGGCACCCCTCCTCGATATGTTCGGGATCCCCCCCTCGAACGGACACACCGTCCCGGACTACACCCCATTCCATGAGAGGCCCTACCTGTCGCCGGGTTTTGTCCTCCCTTACAGCGCGTCGAGCGGCTGCTGGTGGAGCCGGTGCACCTTCTGCCCCGAGAAGGCAGAGGGGAGCGTTTATTCACATCCTCCGGCGGACAAAACAATTGCCGACCTTGACAGTATTATCAACAGCGAAGGCCCCGCTCTGATACACTTTCTCGACAACGCTATGAGTCCGGCGCTCCTCGCGGCGATAGCGGACAATCCTCTCGGCATCCCCTGGTATGGATTCGCCCGGATAACCCGGCATCTCACCGATCCCGATTTTTGCAGGAATTTGAAACGTTCGGGGTGTGTCATGCTGAAGATCGGACTGGAATCGGGGGATCAGGGGGTTCTCGAAGCACTCGACAAGGGAGTCGACCTAGCGGAGGCATCAGCAGCCCTTAAGAATCTGCATGAAGCCGGTATCGGCACCTATATCTATCTTCTCTTCGGGACACCCGCCGAGACGCTCTTGGGGGCGCGAAACACCCTTGATTATGTGGTACGGCACCACGAATATATCGACTACCTGAACCTTGCCATATTCAACATGCCCGCCTATGGCCCGGACGCGGCGGGGATGAATACGGAAGACTTTTATGCTGGCGACCTGACCCTCTATCGGCAGTTTCGTCACCCCGGGGGGTGGGACCGGGGACAGGTCAGGCGATTTCTGGACGGCGAGTTCAGAAAAAATTCCGCGGTCCGGGCGATCGTCCTCAGGAACCCGCCTGTCTTTACCTCGAATCACGCCCCCTTTTTTCTCATGTCTGCAGGGGATAAATAAAAAACCGTTTGTACGGAAAAGGGATTATGCAAAAATATCTCATCATCACCGGCGTCATTCTCGTTGTCTTGGGCATCCTCTGGCCGTGGCTGGGGAACCTTCCCCTGGGACGCCTCCCCGGCGATATTATGATCAACAGGCCGAACCTGAAGATATACTTCCCGATAATGACTATGGTTGTTATCAGCCTTGCCATTTCACTGATAGTGTGGTTGTTTCACAAGTAGTCTTCATAACGCCCGTGCCGGGCGAGCCGGAATTCCACCGGCAGAAGGGATGCCGTGGATTCTCGGAATATCAATGACAGAAGAGGAAAAATGTGCTCGATGGTGTACCGTAAGGAAATCCTTCTTGTCATATGCCTCCTCTTTCTCCTCCCGACGCCGCTTTGGGGGGCGCAGCCGTCCGCCATTGAGACGGATGCCGTCATCGTTCTCTTCGAGGAGCCGCTGCGAGTGGCGGCGAAAGAGGTCTCCGCCATCTATCCCGATCTCAGGGAGGAACTTGAGGAAATGCTGAAGTGGCGGCTCGATTTCAGACCGGCAATCCTCCTGATCAAGGATAGAAAGACCTTCCAGAAGAGGGCCGGCAGTCCCTTCTTCACGGCCTTTGCCCTTCCCCGACAAAGGCTTATCGTGATCGACTATTCACGGATGGCTGCAAACCCATCCCTCCTCGCGGCAACCCTGAAACATGAATTGTGTCATCTCCTGTTACACCACCATATACAAAACGCCAACCTGCCAAAATGGCTCGATGAAGGAATCGCTCAGTGGGTAAGCGGTGGTATGGCAGAGATAATAATGAACAGAGAGCGCTTTGTCTTGAACAGGGCGGTTTTTTCAGGAAATTATATTCCCATCAGGAACCTGGCGAGACGGTTTCCCGCGGAGCAGACAGCACTCCTTATGGCGTACGAGGAGAGTAGAGATCTAACAGAATATATCAACAAAGAATTTGGAAGGAATAGAATTCTTGATATATTACAGTGCCTTAAAGAGGGACATACCCCGGACGAGGCGATTCAACGGAGCCTTTTTATCTCCCTTGACGAACTTGAATTGAAGTGGCTGAGGGACCTCAGAAAGAGGGCCACCTGGTTTACGTATCTGAGCGTTCACCTCTATCAGATCCTCTTCTTTCTGGGAGCACTGCTGACGGTATTCGCATTCATCAAGGCGCTGATACGGAAAAGGAACTACCGGGACGAGGATATCTTCCCTGATGACTGACGCCATGAATCCCTCTCATGGACACATTTACTGACTCAGCCCGGGGGAATCGCTGATAGCCTTGCCCTCAACAAAATCTCCTATGAGCCGCGCGGACATCTCGGGATATTCCTCCTGAGGCATATGTCCGCACTCGGGAATCACTGCGAGGGTGGAGCGGGCGATTTCTTTCCTGAACCGTACCCCGCTTTCAAGGGGTATCCACGCATCATCCCTCCCCCATATAATCAGGGTGTCGGCCTGTATCTCGGGTATACGCCTCGCGTACTCAACGAATGCGTCAAGGTCGAGCGCCTGCGCCACCGATATCTGGGCATCCAGCGCGCCCCGTGTCCGCATCCTCACATAGTAGGCATCTATCTTCTCCCCCGTCACGCGATCGGTATGATAAAAGACCTCCTTCAGATTCCAGCGTATCGCCCAACGGCCAAAAAAAACCTTTGAGATGCCGCGAGAGAAAGGCAGCCCCGCCATCTTTATAATGAGCGGTTTTTGTATCGGGTACCCGGCCGCGTCTATCAGGACCAGCCGCCCTACCCTATCGGGATGTTCAAGGGCCATCAGTACCGCGACGGCACCCCCAAGGGAATTGCCCACAAAGGTAACATCGTCAAGACCCATCACTCCCATCCACCGGTTGACATCTTCCATCAGCGTGATGGGATCGTAGCGCCCGTCCTCCGGCTTATCGGACCAGCCAAACCCCTTCATATCCAGAGCCCAGACATGAAAGCCCCGCTTCTGGAGATACGAGGCCACCTCCTCCCACGTATATGTGGATGAGGCAAAACCGTGAAGCAGGAATACGTCCTCGCCCTCTCCGGGGTATTCCTGGTAATGGAAATTCACATCTCCAATCTTGATAAAATGATCCTGCGTCGTCGGAGATACGATCCGGCCTTGAGGGATCTCTTCCACGAAGAGGCCGCAGCCCCCTACCATAAGACAGATAGCTCCGAGAAATACCAGCCGGGATATGTAGCGCATGTGCCACCCCCTGTGGATTTTTATTGGATGCGGCCAGTATGTGTCCTTTTAAAGATAACTTCAAGGCATTTTTTCCGAAAGGATTCCGCGCGCCGCCCTGGCAGACTGAGGAACCTTTCCCTTGACTTTTTTGGTAATGAATGCCACATTTTCACTAAAGATATTTGCCGGATCGGACCTGTCAGAGGCGCCCGACAAATCCGGCACTAATCATCAGAAGGAGACACGTGATGAAGATAGCGATCATGGGAATAGGCGGCGTGGGCGGCTTTTACGGCGGCATGCTGGCACGACGATACGCAGGGGATAACGATGTCGAGGTCGTTTTCATAGCACGGGGGGAGCATCTGAAGGCGATACAGGCGAACGGCCTGGAGGTGAAGAGCGTGGCTCAGGGAGATTTCACGGCTCGCCCCGATCTGGCGACCGATGCTCCGGCCGGGTGCGGCACATTCGATATCGTCCTCCTGTGCGTCAAGGGCTACGGACTCACCCAAAGCGCGAAACTGCTCGCCCCCGCGATCGGCGAGGACACCGTCGTTATCTCCCTCCTGAACGGGGTGGATAACATCGAGAAGCTTCAGTCCGTCCTCACAAAGGGAAGGATATTGAACGGATGCGTGTATATCGGTTCCCAGCTGACAGGACCGGGCGCCTGCCACCAGACGGGCGGCTCGCGCAAGATGTTCTTCGGAAATGAAACGAAGGAGGAACACGACGGAAAACAGATAGAAGACCTCTTTCGGAAGGCTGACATAGACGCCGAGTACCGTAGTGACATCAAGAATATCGCGTGGGAGAAATATCTCTTTGTCTCCCCTCTCGGAAACGCGACGACCTATCGGAACACAACCATAGGGGGGATACTGGAAGACAATGAGGGGATGGAGCTGATGGGGACCCTCCTCGATGAGCTGCTGGCCCTTGCCGCACTGCACGGCATTGAATTCCCCGCCGGTATTAAGAAGGCGACCATCGAAAAGTCCCGAGGCTTTCCCTACGAGGCAAAAACATCATACCAGCGGGATTTTGAACAGGGAAACAGAACGGAGATAGAGACCTTCGCCGGATTCATTGTCGACGAGGGCAGGAGATTGGGGCTTACCGTAACGAGCCACGAGAAGGTTTACGCGGCCCTCAAGGCGCGCGAAAGGGAAAAGAGCCATTAATATCAATAGTTGTGCGCCAAGGATTTTTATTGTACAGAACGTCAGATGGATGCCCCTCTGCCTGATGGGGAGGCGCCTGTTTTTTTAACAGACTGTCAGCACAAAAAGGAGGCTTATATGACACTGACACCGTTGGTATACGTTGTGACAGGCATTCTTCTGTTGGTGGGCGGCCGAAAATTCTTCTGGTTTTTCGTGGGCGCCATAGGGTTCATCACCGGCTTTACACTGGCTGACCAAGTCCTGGGCATAGAGTCGCTCATCATGTCCCTCTCTGTAGGAATCATCGTGGGGGCCGTGGGCGTGGCCATCGCCCTTTTCCTGCAGGGTTTTGCCATATTCGTGGGCGGTTTTCTCGCAGGCGCTTACATAGCCTACATAATTGTGACCTCTTTCGGACTAGTCTCCCAGGAGATATTCTGGATTGCCTATGTCGGCGGCGGGATTATCGGGGCATTGCTCCTTTTCCTCCTCTTTGACTGGGCCCTCATCGTGCTCTCGTCCTTAGCCGGAGCCGCGATCATAACAGACACAATTACCCTGAACCCGGTGATGGAAACAGCCATCGCCATCGTCCTGGCCCTTCTCGGAATCTTCGTCCAGGCGAGGTTCCTTCTGAAAGAGAAGTCCTGAGACGTAGGTGATGATTCGTGTACCGTACGCGTATCCGTGAAGTTATCACCCCAATAGATTGGTCCGCGGGCCGGGGAACGACCCGCGGGCAGCAGGAAAATCCCTATTTCTTCTGCCAGTCCATAATCTCTTCCTTCTGATAATCGATCTGCTGGACCGCCAGGTCCACCTTCAGGACGATTCCGGAGTGTTTCCGAACCTCGTCATCCTTCTGCAACGCTCGGTACCGCTCACCCCCCGCCTGGAGATTACCAACGGCTTTCTGGAAGGCATCGCCGACCGCGCGGCTCATGTCGATCGGGCCGGCTTTGAAGGGCAAGTCCACCCCGTCTTCCGCGAGGGCCTCGGCAAAGATGGCGAGGTGTTTCATCTTTTCCATCGCCTGGTCCATAACCCCCCATCCCGCCTTCTCTTCGTTCTGGAAGACCCAGGAGGTGCGAATATGCTGTAGCATCTCGGTATATTTATTCAGAAGCTCCCCCTGTAGTTTCTCCACAAAGGACAACGGCAGTTCGTGCCCCCCTTCGGGAAGACCACCCGCGTCCTCGGGGGAAAGTTTCTCAATCAACCGCTGGAATCGACGGGCATGGATGGCCGATTCCCACGACTCACGTCTCAAAACGCGCCTGATATGGGGATCATCAACCTTCTCCGCCTCGGCATTGTAATGAGGTATCAGTTTCTCCTCATACTGAACATAGGATTTCAGCATGGTCGCCCTGCTGGCGGGGTCAAAGGGATAGGGCCCGATCGTAAAGTCCGGTTCCCCCCCCAGCTCGCCGATAATCATCCCCAGCCAGTGCATGTGCCACATCTCCTCACGGCAACGCGAGAGCAGGCTGGCGCCGACCGGTGTATCCTCCCCCTCCTGGTAGCTGTGGATCAGATAGCGAACCACTGCGGCGTGTTCATCGGTAAGGTCCCTGTTCAACATGTCGATCAACGCTTTTCTCTCCATGATCCCCCTCCTTTTCTCATATGCGGAAAACGGCACCCCTGAAAACCGGGGCGCAATTGTGATGCCGGCGAAACGACTGCCTAATTCTACCGTAAACGGCCGGTTTCAGCAAGGTTGCAATCGCGATCAGAAGAGGAGGATGCTGATGATCGACAGGATGATCCAGCGAAAGAAATCAATGAGGGGGTTGAGAACACCGAAAACAAGCAGGCCGATGATGATGAAAAAGCCGTAGGGCTCAAGGCGTGAAAGGGTGTACTGGAGTCGTTCGGGCAGAAACCCCATCAGGATCTTGGAGCCGTCGAGGGGCGGGATCGGGATCAGGTTGAAGGCAGCCAGGATGATATTGATATGGGCCAAGAAGTAGAGCGCCGTCCCGGCAATGCTCTGTTCGGGGGGAGCGAACAGTCGAAGAAGGAGAATCGCGATGAAGGCGAGAATCGTGTTGACGATAATCCCCGCGGAAGAAACGAGAATCAGCTCCCTGCGGCTCCCATGCAGGTTAGCGAAATTAACGGGGACAGGGCGGGCCCAGCCGAAGCCGACAAAAAAGAGCATCAGCGTCCCCATCGGATCGAGATGTTTCAGCGGGTTGAGGCTGAGGCGGCCCATCATCTTGGCGGTGGGGTCCCCCATCCGATAGGCAACCCACCCATGCGCCAGCTCGTGCAGGATAACAGAGTACAGAAGCGGTACCGCTATCAGGACAAAGGTCAACGGATCGTTAATTAAAAGATTGATCAATCCCATCTATTCACACCACCGAAGCATGGAGCGATACAGTCCGCCCGCCTTCCCTCTTCCCGGAGACACCGACCATAGCGCCCCTTACGTATTTTCTGTAATTGTGCACGATATAAGAAGCTCGGGACAAAAGCAAATCATATCGGAAGCGGACCGGTCGGAGAGGGGCCGTTATCCCCCCGCTTTATGAAATACGACCGGAAAGTCTGGCGATCTTCCCCGGCGCGTGGGGTCTCTGATTGTAGAAATATTCGCTCAACGGCTTAATAATACATGCTAGATTCTCCGCAATAGGTTCTTATTACTACGGCAATTAAACATATCAAATGTCATGCCGGGCTTGATAAGCCTGCCCCGTACTTGATACGGGGGCATCCAGGCTAATTCTGGATTCCGGCTTTCGCCGGAATGACGGCTTTGAGATATATTGTTGCCGGAGTAATAATTGCTTTCCTTACACCAGCTTACAGCTTAGATGATTTACAGTACCATTGAGGTTAAATAAAATCCGGAAAGCAGATAAATATCAATGAAACACTTGTACCCGAAAATTCTTGATATTATTGATCATGTCATTTATGATGACCTCGTCAAAAACATCGGGGAAATTGTGAACCGACAACTGTGAACGATTACTTCTTATAAACCATGCCTGTTTATGAATACAGAGCCTTCGATATCAGGGGGAAGAGCCTCAAAGGCATTATCAATGCCGACAGTCTCTCTGCGGCAAGACAGCGCCTGAGGGAATCCAATATCTTCCCTGCTGATCTGAAGGAAACGTCGGCGGAAGAAAAAAACAGGGTTCCGACCGGCACGTCGGTAAGCGCTCTCTTTAAGCGGGTCAGTCTTCAGGAAGTTTCCATCATGACAAGGCAGCTTTCCACCTTGCTGGGAGCAGGGCTTCCCCTGGTATCGTCCCTGGAAGCGCTTATTGCCCAGGCAACAAACCCCAAGCTGAAAAAGACACTGGCTCAGATAAAGGAGGAGGTCAATGAGGGCAGCAGCTTTGCCTGGAGTATCTCGCACTATCCCGGAATCTTCTCACCCTTCTACATAAATATGGTCCGGGCAGGTGAGGCCTCCGGAACCCTTGATATCGTGCTTGAAAGACTGGCTGATTTCAATGAAAGCCAGCAGGCGCTTCGGGGAAAGATAAAGGCGGCCCTCGCCTATCCCATCTTCATGTTTCTTATAGGTAGTTTTGTACTTTTCTTTCTTACAACCTTTATCGTTCCCAAAATTACCGGCATCTTCAGCGAAATGCATCAAACCCTTCCCGGGATAACAATTTTTCTTATCTCCATAAGCGGTTTTTTGAAATCCTTCTGGCCGGTAATTGTTTTTATTTTCATTGTAAGTTTCATCGGGGTGAGACACATGTTCTCAAAAACCGTCAAAGGCCAATACCTCCGGGACAAGATCAAACTGAAGATGCCCCTCTTCGGCCCCTTGACTCACAAAATGGCCGTGGCGCGCTTCAGCCGTACCCTTGGCACACTCCTGGATAGCGGTGTCCCAATGCTCACAGCCCTCTCCATAGTCGGAAAAGTTGTAAACAACAGGCTGATTGCAGATTCCATTGCCGAGGCATCCAGAGATGTTGAAGAAGGCCAGAACCTTTCAGTAACACTTTCGAGGAGCAGGCTCTTCCCCCCCATTGTTTCCCAGATGATCTCTGCAGGCGAGCAAAGTGGAACCTTGGAAAAAATGCTCTACAAGGTCTCCGACAGTCTTGAAAACGAAGTGGAGTCAAATATAACAATGATGACATCCATGTTGGAACCTGTTATGATTTTAGTCATGGGTCTGCTGGTCGGTTTTATTGTTATTTCAATACTCCTGCCAATCTTCGAGATGAATCAGCTGATAAGATAGAAATTAATTATAACTTCTTAATTAAACAGGAGATAAGCATGAAAAAGAGCTTTGATACTCGAGGCTTCACACTGATCGAACTCATGGTGGTAATTGTTATCTTGGGCATTCTTGCGGGGTTAATTGTTCCACGAATAATGAGCAGGCCCGAAGAGGCACGACAGGCAAAAGCCAGGATACAGATTGAGAGTCTGGAAACGGCCTTAAAGTTGTACAGACTGGATAGTGGAAACTACCCATCAACGGAACAGGGCCTGCAGGCGCTGGTAGAACCCCCGGCGGTAGGAACCCTCCCCGGAGACTGGAGAGATGGTGGGTACCTGGAAAAGGGGAAAGTGCCGAAAGACCCTTGGAACAACGAATATCTGTATCTCTGTCCCGGAACGCATGACGACTACGACATTTTCTCCTATGGTGCGGACGGAGAGGCGGGCGGCGAAGGGAAAAACAAGGATATAACGAGCTGGGATTATTAACTGATCAGGTTGTTTAGGCTGAAGGCTGTTAGGCTAATAGTCTTCAGCCTGATAGCCTACAGCCTGAAAAGCTATCGACTAACAGTCTACAACCTAATAACCTATGGTAATATGCTAAAGCCTCTATCTTTCAACCCACAGGCTAAGTCTCTAATCTATTTTAACACCCAGCCTAATAGTCTTCAGCCTAAGCAGCTTCGGAACGGCGGCTTTACCCTGATCGAACTCAGTCTGGTCGTTTTCCTCATCGGACTGATGCTCCTCATCGCCGTCCCGAAGGTACGTGACACAATGTTAAGCGATGGGCTGAAAACAACCGTAAACTATCTGACCGGCACAGCACGGGCGCTTCGAAGCGATGCGGTCCGCAATCAGGTCGATTATATCCTCCGCCTGGATCTGGACAACAACCGTGTCTGGACGTATAGCGTCGACATGACACCGGAAGCGATGGACAAGATGAAACAACGTGCGTTCAGGCTCCCGGATACTGTTGATCTACTCGATGTTTCCCACTTCGGAAAAGAAAAAATCACAGATGGCGAGGTCCTGATCAGGTTCTCCAGAAAAGATTATGTGCGTCCCGCTATTGTGCATCTCGCGCAGAACGACCAATGTTTCACCCTGGTCTTTGAGCCTTTCCTGAGTTCTGTCAGGACCTACGATACATATGTTGATTTCCGGGATCAGACAGTAAATGAATGATGGGGGCGCACGCAGCTTCAATATCCACCACCTGATCCTATGAATCTCCACGTCCTTACGGACGGGGATTTCCCGCTGGGAAATGAACTACCCCGCAGCAAGCTGCGAGGTATCTATAATCGGATATATTTCTTTCTTATCGAAGCAAGCTTCGAGGAATTAACCCGAAGAGATTAAAAACTGTCCATTGTATTCATGACTAATTGATCATAATTATTGACAACTTGTCGAATTCCGTAGTAGAAACGTCGCATGTGTAAAAAAGGCTTTACACTCCTCGAGGTCATGATCGCGATGGCTATCCTTGCCACAACGCTCGTTGTGGTCTTTCAGTCACAGTCCCAAAGTATATCCATGGCAGGCAGGGCGCGGTTTGAAACCACGGCAACTTTTTTGGCGCAGAGCAAGATGGCGGAGGTCGAGGCGACAAGCCCGGAAGATATGGTCTCCGACAGGGGGGATTTCGGCGATGATTTCCCTGGTTACTCATGGCAGGTTGCTGTAACGGGAACAGAGATCGAGCTCCTAAAGAAGATCGAAGTGAAGGTTGTAAATGAGAGAATGACGTCAAACAATTCTTATCTGCTTGTCCTCTACAGACGCGTAGGGGAATTATTATTAGACTGAAAGCTGTAGCCTTTTAGCCTGAAGACGGTTAGAATACAGGCTATCAGGCTATAGGCTTTTAGGATGAAAAACTATGAAAAAAGCAAGCGGCTTCACACTGATCGAGATCCTTATCGCCATATTCATAC
>Ga0208905_1000809_pt1 | contig 15823 bp, 22 predicted proteins | sample AntAceMetag02UKS_FD_184776 | JGI IMG/M metagenome (GOLD analysis project Ga0208905, IMG submission 184776) | Saline lake microbial communities from Ace Lake, Antarctica - Antarctic Ace Lake Metagenome 02UKS (SPAdes) (version 2) | ecosystem: Environmental > Aquatic > Non-marine Saline and... | reverse complement strand
CATGCATTGGAAAATGATATGTGAAGTGTTTGGGATGAAGAAAGAACTGTTAATTCTGGAAAGGATGGTAAAAGTGTCTTTGCAAAATTTGTAAAGAATTGTGATATTGCACTTAGACCATTTGATGAATGTATTATGATTGATGATAAAGATAAATTACTTGCTGTAGGTAGCTGCCTTCTAAATAGGGCTGAGGTGTTGTCACTTAATGTTGGTATGGATGCTAAAACAAGAGAACACATATAGAAAAAAATATATCTATGGGTAATGAATAGCCCATTGATAAAATGAGTAGATATAACAGTAGTTTTAGAGAACCTCCCTGGGTAATGGGATCCCCAAAAGAAGTTATGGATTGGATAGAAGCTAGCCATCCTGACAAGAAAGGCAAGGACAAACATAAATATGAAAAAGAATTTTTGAAAAATCTACATATAAAATTCGATTTCGATGTTAAAAGAAAAGAGGTGGATCCCCCTAGCTTTCTTTCAAAGATTATATCTGTTAAAGTAATTGAGGAAGACTTTGAGCTATTACCAACAGCCGAGTTAATATTAAGAGGTTTGGCAAAGGCTAAATTCAAAAACACAGCAAAAATCATTGTTGACGGTAAAACACTTTATAAGCATCCTGAGAAAAAATCAGATTTAAGGAAAACAATAGAGAATATTGGAGAATTTTCTTTAGAGATATCAAGAGGAAAAAACCTCGAGATAACCGCCATTTTAGCAGATGTTGAAAAATGTAATGCAACGATAAAAATTAACAAAATCCATGGTATAAAAGAACATTCAGTCGACATACAAATAAAAGGAAGGATAGGAAAGGAAATTTATCATACATTTCTTAATTATTTAAATGATAAAATTGGTTTGAAAGGAGAATTTTAAAAGAAGAATCGATAATAAACGATACTTAAACAAACAATTATAAAAATATAGATTTAAAAAATAAAAAAGCTAAACACTTTAAGGCAGATGAAATATATTTACTAGGAATCGTAAGATGAAAAAACGTAAAAGGAAAAGAAAATGAACATGGTTATATCAATATGTCAAAACACGAAATAAAACTACCAAAAGACCTTACCAATCTATCTGTATTCTGCATTATAAATATTAAAACAAAGAAACTTACAATTAAAACTGACTTGATGATGGATTTTTGAAAGGGGATAAAATCAACTAAATTTATAATCAAAAATATTGGATATTAACAATAATATAGTAAAGCTTAATGTCCTACTTTCACTTGGAAAACAACCCCGTATTATACAAAAAAGTGAAAAGGGTATGTGTATCTATTTCATTTTGACGAGAAAATTAAGGAGAATTACTGCTGTAATGATAGAGATGCAAAAAGCATATATGGTTCCAAAGAAAAGTCCATAAGCAGGATAAAGAAAGTAGATCGCGGTAACATAGCTTAAAATGCTAGGTGTCCCGAAGATCATGGATTTTGCAATGCCACCAGCAAAATCAGGGCCATGTTCTCTTATAGAAATCAGCATCGTTGATAGGAAAATTGCTGGAAATACTGAAAAAATTCCGCTAATTGCTGCACCTATATTTGATAGCGAAACTGCAATTGCTACGATTGCCCCTGCAAGAAAACCACGAAAAACTATTTTCATTGGTGTGTAGTGAATCTCAACACTGCCAGTTGATGATATATGTTTAACCCGCTCAAGTATCATAAAAGTAGAAACAAGCGCTATTGTATATATTGCAAGAGAAATAAATATATTCTCCATGCCAAGAATAAAAAGTAGTGCTGACAAGAACACCCATACAGCGAGTGAAATTACAATGGCAAGATATGTAGAGCGGTATAAGAGAATTGATAAGAAAAATAGAAAAACAACATTAATACCCATTTCTGCAGGAACAACAGCAACCGATCTAGATGCGAAATATACATCTCTATTGAAAGCAATAAAAACAAATGCTATTACAATTGTGGAGGGCAAGGTACCAATAATCCCTCCTACCTTTGTCCCATAGCGTTCAGCAATTATTGTTACTAGAGTAACAACTGCTGCTGAAAGGATAAATGGAATGAGAATCTGGAAAAGTAGAGTATGCATAGTGGCATGGGGGATACAACAAACATATAAAATATTTTCTTACAATGCTTCAACAACCTCTATCTTGCCATGAAAATATAAAAAAATAAATTAGATGCGGTGAAATAACATACTTTTCATCAAAAAGTTTTACAAAGCAAAGGAAATATAGAACATGTAAGATGCGAGTATAGTGACAATGTCGGGAGACAGAAAAGGAGGGTGGCAATATGAAAACATATGATAACATGAAACTGTCCCTGTTAAGCTGGGTCTTTGATATTAATTTTCTTCCAACTTACCATTGTATACACCATCATGTGTAATACTGATAGAGTCGTTGGCTTGGCACTACACGGGCATTAGAAAGGCTTGGGGTCATGTAAATAGGTACATTAAAAGAAGTCTAACAAGCAATAGGGCAGTTAGCACAGAGAGGTCACATGAGTTTTAGGAAGGATGAAAAGAAAGAAAGTTATTACTCTAGAAGAAAAAGAGTATATGATACATTACGTGAATTTGGCGTTAGTAAAGGACTTGCCAAAAGAATTATGTACCGATACCCTATCAAGCTTTTAGAAAAACTTATCAAAGAAACTGAAAATCGTCAGCCTGGTAACCCAGCTGATTATTTTCTCAATGGTCTAAAAAGATCTAGGGTAAAGTATGGGGATAATCGAAAACGTGATCGGAAGAGAAAATTTTGGTCAGTCGAAAAATGATAGTCATGAACCCTTCAGATAATTTTTATAAAATGATTAATACATAAAATGGTTTTAATAAAATATAGGTATGAATATGGATTATATGAAAAAATGGCTGGATCGAATGGGTGAAATTTTTTTGATAGATATTGGTATCGAGCAGAATCACTCTGTTATAGATTTTGGTTGTGGGAATGGTAATTATACCATTCCAACAGCAAAGGTAGTTGGAGAGGGAGGAAGGGTTTATGCTATTGATAAAAACAAGGAATCCTTGGATAAATTGATGCAGAGATTTGAAAAGATAGGATTGAAGAATATTGCGAGAATAGATGTGTCAGAAGGGATAAAAGTGTCTTTGCAAGAGGAATCCGTTGATGTAGTTTTGCTTTATGATGTTATACATTTGGTAGGCAATAGAAGGAAATTGCTAACTGAAATGTATCGGGTTTTGAAAACAAATGCTCTTATTTCAGTTTATCCAAAACATCATCAAGAGTATATGAATATGGAACTTGATGATGTTAAAGAGGAGATAAAATCTGTGGGTTTTGTTTTTGAAAGAATGCTCTATAAAACATTGATGCATGACGATTATCTTGAACAAGGCTACGTTTTGAATTTTAGAAAACAATGACTGGAGAATAAAGAGAGATTAACAGAATCGTTGAGAGAAGCTAAAAGAGAGGCAAAACAGATGAAGATGTGGATATATGAATGAGATAGATAAAATAAAAAGAGAAAGTACAAGCTTGAATGATGAATGGTACATCCCAAGTTTTAGAAAGAATGTTTGAGAAACAAGACTATTGTCTATATATGTGACGTATGACACAAAAGGAGGTAAAATAAAATGGATGTTTCTGAATGGAAAAATAGAATAGTATATGAACGCGAACAAAAAGATATTTTCTTTAAAAAACACATACAGTCGCCAATACCGATTGAATACCGGCAACAGTTTGAAATGTTGCATTATTACCCACCCGATCCAAATTTTAGATTTGATCTGAAACTTCATGAGCATAGCGATAAAAAATCAATGCAAATTGAAGATACTAAAGGAAATATGAGGGAGTTTCTGCGATGGGGTGAATTTCAATTCAAGGTTGGAAATGAAAGTTGTACCATCCAGGCTTATAAAAGCAATTCTGAAGAAGAGCGATTGTTTATTCCTTTTCGGGACGTAACAAGTGGAGAAGAAACATATGGAGCAGGTCGATATCTTGATTTGGATCTAAGAGATCGCAATGCAAATGGAGATTGGATCCTTGACTTCAACAAGGCATATAACCCATGGTGTGCTTATAGTGAAAACTATGCCTGCCCCTTTGTAGCACCTGAGAATTGGCTTAAAATATCAATATATGCTGGCGAGAAAAATATAAATTTGAAAGTAGAGGCTGATTGATAAATGGATAAAAACATTTCAGAAGAAAGCATTCGAAATATGCTAGAAAAAGTTAAACACCCGGCAATCGACCGCAGTTTACTAGATCTTGGGATAATTAAAGAGATTGCCGTTAAAGATGACAAAGTAGCAATTACAATGGCTTTATCTTTCCCTAACATTCCAATCACGGATCAACTGATAAGCAGTATAAAAGAGCCTATTGATAAGCTAGGTATGGAAGTTGAAGTAAAACAAACTATAATGAATCAAAATGAACTACAAAGATTTTTGACGATGGAGCAGGAAGGTTGGAAAGGCACCATGTAGCATAAGAAGACGTATAACAAGAGCATAGGATATATCAAGTTAGAAGATTCATAGTGTTAGATGTGTTATCCTTAAAAGTATACAAAAATTCATTTAATCTGCAATAGCTGATAATATTTAAGAGGGTACATCATACGCATTAGATAACCAAATTTAAGATATGTAACTTGTATACTGCAACTCAAGATGATTATTTTCGCTTCTAAGAGTCTTTTGTTAGCCTGAATAGTTTGTATAGTTCATCTAAAAACATTTTGTAATTTTCAAGAGACATATCACTACTCTCACAGCAATCATCTTGTTTAATGATGTCTTCGATCATTTTTTTCTGTGACTCCAACTGCAGTCTATTTGCTTCTTCCAATTTTTTAATTTGTGCAATGATTTCTTCACAATTTTCCATGTTCATACCTCATTTTCATTTTACTAAACTTATCACCCTTCCTTTATTTTTACCTGTCTATCGGCGAATTTAGTATCTAGGTTTGAATTCCAGTTTGTTCTATATGGGTTAAGTCCCCTCCAATACCAGTGCCTCGCGCCATAATCATACATGCTAGGTATATATGTGAGTTATGGTTTTTCGGCTCATTATGTTATTAGCTACTAGATAAACAAATCTATGTTTTTTGTAATTTGGCCCGGCCTAGATACTAAAACGCTCGATTTACAGGTTTTACATGGGCGTTCTGCTATTCATGGAGTTGCAGAAGCTTTCCATTTTAATTACTCGTGAGGAAAAAGCCTGGCTTTAAGCATTTCCTTGGGCATTGCACCAATGATATTATCTACAAGATTTCCATTTTTAAAAACAAGTAGAGTTGGTATGCTCATGATGCTATATTTCATAGATACCATTCTATTTTCGTCAACATTTAATTTACCAAAGACCATTCTTCCCTGCATTTCCTTAGCAAGATCTGCGACAATCGGTTCGACCATTCTACATGGGCCACACCACGGGGCCCAACAGTCAATAGCTATAGTTTTATATTTTTCAATATTTTCATCAAAATTTCTATCTGATAGTTGAATTGGCATATCTGGCATATTTTCTTCCATATTTTCCTCCATATTTTCCTCCATATTTTTTCTCCGGTTATAATTTTTTCTTTAATTTATCTCAGATGTTCTTTCCGCGCGGTATGAACAATGTATTATTTAACGTTTGTGCAAAAAAAATGCACAACTGTTATACATTACTATATTGGTATTGTTATAATGGTGTGGCAATGAAGTTGGTTGACCCACATAAGGATATCAGTTGCAGCAATGTGCTGAAATGTACTTTTAATCTCAATGAAGCTGATGTTGAAGTATACAGAAAACTAAAAGAATTATAGGGATCAAAAGTAGAATATCTGTCACAAAAACTGAATAAAGATAGCAGTACAGTGTATCGATCTCTACAAAAATTGGTTTTTTGTGAGGTTTGCATCAAAGAAACAAAAACAATAGAAAAAGGCGGTTATTATCGTATATACCTATGTGCTGATATAAAGTCGATTAAAAAGAAAATGAAGGCATGCATTGACGAGTGGCATAGACATGTGGAAAATACCTTTACTCACTTTGAGAAGAAAGTGGGGTAACTTCTATTCTCTCCTGGTCACTTTTTCTGATATATATTCCTTTAATGAATATAAATCATTTAAGGGGGAGTTGGTTGTGCGTAAAGTACACACAAACGTTATATACTCCTTTTAGCATTACGGCGATTCTATGTCAATATTCAACGTATATAACGAAAATTTAGAGCGGGCAAAAAAACCGGCAAATCTTTGGTCCGCTGAAGCAAAATCCATCGATCGTTCGGTAAATTCCTTGCTGGGCCCATATGGTATGTATAAAATGACGATGGATGGAGAAATCCTCAGTAATGGCAAAGAGGTTCTAGATAATAGTGAGTTAGGGCCTATGGCTGAGCCAATATTAAAAAGTGTAGCCGCTCAACACAAAGAATTTCGTGATGGTACCGTTTCATTGGCACTTCTCCTATCTAAAATGATAGTAAAAGCACAGGATCTTTCAAACGGCAGCATAGATATGCCAACTATTATTTCCGGCTATGAGAAGGCAATGGATATATCAATTGAAGTAGCAAACAGAAGAGTTAAAAAAATGGAAGGTAAGGACGTTGAGATACTTAAAGATGTTATAAAACATTCTGTCGCTAATACTATTGCAGACGAGGATAATATTCTCTCTGCAATGAGGGATTCCATCCTATTCTTGAAAGAACCAAAAGAAGAAGATATAAAAGTTTTAGCTGAAGAAGGTGAAGAAGGAAGCGAGGTAATTGCTGGGCTTAAACTAGATTACAACAGAATACGTGAGGACATGCCTGACAAATTGAACGATGTAAAAATAGCGTTGCTAGACAAGATATCTCCAAGGAAAACAAATTTAGATATAAAAATCAACATTACCACCACCGAAAGCTATTCAGCTGCTGCAAAATTTGATGAGATCCAGATAAGAGAAGCCATTGATGAATTGATGAAATTCGGAGTAAAGGCAGTCTTTTCCAAGGGTGAAATTGACTTACGTGCGGCAGAAATGATGGCAAGAGAAGGGATTACCGGCTTTGAAAAAATAAAAGACTCTGATATGACTATGCTTGCTCAATCTAGTGGAGGAAACGTTGTTAATGTATCAAACATTTTAGAGAGTGATCTTGGCTATATTGGAGTGATAGATGATACAAAAGAAGAAGGATGTGTTGGTGGAGTATGCAGGACCTGAGGTGAAGAAATATGGTGTTGTTAACTGATGTGAAAAATTCAAATAAGACAACAATAATAATCCATGGAATATCTAGTAAATATCAAACACAGATGGAAAAACTAGTGAAAAAAGGAGTCAAAAATGGACTGAATGCCCTCGAGTCAGGAGTTCTTCCCGGATATGGTCTTATGTATCTGTTTATGGCAGATAAAATTCGAGAGACTGCGATATTGACCGGTAAAAAGGAATCTATTGCAATGGATGGAATAGCTGATGCGATGGATGACATGTATAAAACACTTGCAGCAAACGCAGGAAATGATCAGCTAGACTCTTATTTATTGGCAAAGAAATCAATTGCAGATAAAACGATCAGTATAAAAGAAACCATTCCTGCAAATCTTTTTCTCTCAGAACTTCAAAGAGCTAAGGAGTCAAGTATAGGTATGCTGAGAACAGATGAGGTTCTAAGTGTGAAACCGCTTTACAAAGCAGAGAGTTTCGGAGGAGGTAGCTCCGGAGTTACAATTTATACTTCAGATGGTTGCCCATGGTGCGCTAGAACAAAAGAGTATCTAAGATCAAGGGGCATATCATTTAGGGAGGTAAATGTTTCAAGAGATCCATCTGGTATACAAGAGATGATGAGTGTATCTGGCCAGACAGGAACGCCTGTAACAGTGATAAAAGGCGAAGCAGTTGTCGGTTTTGATGAAGCAAGACTAGGTGCGCTTATCTAACCCAAAGGGCAGAATTAAGCATAGCAAGATTAATATACTTTATGTGCATATGCACAAAATGGTGATATTAAATAAGAATAGCAGTACCATGTAGCAATGATGCTGGACTTGAAAGCGTGATAAGCATGCATTTTGGAAAAAGTCCATACTACACATTTGTTGACATAAATGATAACAAGGTTGAAAATGTCCAAGTTATACCTGTACCGTATGCAGAACATAATGTAGGTGACTTACCAAATTTTGTTAAGGCGAACAGGGGGGAAGTGGTAATAGCCTACGGGATGGGGGGAAGAGCTGTTAATTTCTTCAACCAACTTGAAATTAAAGTAGTCACTGGAGCAAATGGAAAAGTAAAAGATGCAGTTGACGCTTTTTTAAAAGGAAATATTAGGACAGATGAGGACTGGCGGGATAAAGAAGAATTCGGCCATCATAATCATGGCACCCCGTCCCATTAAACATCGTTGTATTGGATTCCATCCAGACATAGAACTCTTTTCTCCCATACCAAAATGGACGGCATCTGGAACAGTTAATTTGTACACTGATGAACTAGAGGCGCTGAGGCTGGTTGACTACGTAGGGTTGAGCCAGGAAGAAGCCTCCGAGAGGATGTGTATTTCTCGTGGGACTGTATGGAGGCTCCTCCAGTCAGCTAGAAAAAAAATTATCTCGATGGTAATTGAACATAAAGAGTTGATGGTGAAAAAAACCAATCGATGATTCTCTGATATCCTCTAATGAGGTATAGTTTAATACGTTGCGCTTTGAGGTATTTTCTGATTCATTTCTGTTTCTGTCAACAACTGTAAGGTATCTTGGTGTGGATGGTACCTGATTTTTTGCATTGTAGGAAGTCAGATGCCTAAGGCCACTTCCATATGATTATAATTTTTTATCCTATAATATATGTCGGATTTTCATGGTACATGCTAATGTCGACTTTTGGGACACTGGTCTCAATCTGACTCATCAAAAAATTTAAATACTATTTTTTATATCATAGATATGAGAAATATCATATTTATGGAATTATTGGGATTTCCAAATGAGGCGATAAACGTGGATGAAGTAAAAAAAGTACAGGATAATCTTAAAATGGTTTTGAAACACTGGGGATTTGGAGAGATATGCTCCTCCATGTATGCCGTTCTTGCACTGTCCAATGAATCACTGACAGCTAAGGAATTGTCAGATCGTATTGGTTATGCATATACTACTACAATCAATGCGCTTAACCATAGCATGGGGCTAGGACATATCAAAAAAATGAGACAAGGAGGAAGGTACGTTTACCATATAGACACTGATCTGGCGGATATTGTAAAAGAAAAGTTGGATCAATTCCTTGATATCTTAGAAAAAACTGAAAATTCTATCCAACAATTAGACAAAAACCTTAAAAGAAAACTAAAAACATCGCTTAAAACCGTCGATGATGCTATAAAATTCCTTAGAAACATAAGGAAAGTAAGGGCGAAATCGTGAAAATTTTAATTGTTTCACCTCCAACAGGAAGTATCATAAAGCGCGTTATTGGTACAACCGACCCACCGCTAGGTTTAGCATATCTTGCTTCAATGGTTAGAAAAAACCCATGAGGAAGGTGTGATAATGAAAACTACTACCACTATTGAAATATTAAAAGCTACAATTGGAAATCCTGCTACAAGGAAACTTGTCAGAGGAATGAGCAAATACTGCAAGAAGGATGGTAAAAATAGAATAGAAGTGGCAGTGGAGCTACATACAGGACGGCGAAAGAATGCATGTCTTGCATGTAAAGCCACTGAAAAAATAATTGCCAAAATCCTTAAAAAAGGAGCATCTGCATTTGGTCTCACAGATGAAGATGAATTGAAAAAAAAATTCAGTGATTCCTACTGGGCGAAGGGTTTATCATCAACAATAAGAGGTATAGCTGAATTTGGAGTCAGAAAACCATTTACCTCTGGTGCAACCATTCCAAGTTGTATGGGATGTCACCTATGCATGCAATCTTCATTGCAAACACTGTTATGCAACTGCTGGCAAACCATGGAAAGATGAACTCACAACAGAAGAGGCAAAACATGCTATAGATATTTTTGACAGAGCAGGGGTAACCATCCTTGCGTTCTCAGGCGGTGAACCCCTAGTACGATCAGATATAATGCAACTGACAAAATACGCAGCAGATAAAGGCATTTATGTTGCGGTAGCAACAAACGGTACGTTTATCACAAAGAAAAAAGCAAAGGAGCTAAAAGAAGCAGGCGTGCAGTTCGCCCAAATAAGTCTAGATGGGATAGATGCTAAAACACACGATGCATTTAGAAGAATAAAAGGTGCATTTGACGAAACAGTTGAAGGGATAAAAAATGCAGTCGCTGAAGGATTTTTTGTTGAGATATCCACTACTGTAACCAGATACAACTACAAACAAATCCCAGATATTGTACAGTTCAGCGAAGATTTAGGGGCAGACTGGTTCATGGCTTATAATTTTGTTCCTACTGGTAGAGGAAAGGATATGTTTGAAATGGATTTATCTCCAGATGAGAGAGAAGAAGCACTCAAAATGTTATGGAGTGAACTGAAAAGTGGAAGGAAAATAAATGTGCTTTCGACTGCTCCCCAATTTGCACGGGTTGCACTTCAGCATGAAGAGGAAGAAAACGAAAAAGTGGTACCCACTCATTTCTACAACCCAAAGTTTGCAGGGCAGCTTGTTAACCTAGCAGAATTTATTGGCGGATGCGGGGCAGGACGATTCTATATGTCGATGCGTGCCAATGGTGATCTGCAGCCCTGTGTGTTCTTCCCGCTGAAGGTTGGAGATATTCTCAAAGATGATTTCGAGGAGATGTGGAAACATAGCAAAGTCCTTCAGGAATTAAGAAACAAGGATCTGCTGCATGGATGCAACACGTGTGATTACCGTTATTACTGTGGTGGATGCAGAGCAAGAGCCTATGCTTATACTGGCGATTATCTTGCCCCTGACCCAGGATGTATAAACAATAAGAGGACGTATGAAAAGGTGATTGAGGAATGGAGGTAGTCCTGACAGCAGATAAAACCCTTGTGAGTAATTATCATGATAAAGAATTTTTAGGTTTTGCTGCATCGATAGATATCTCTTGTCACATCTCAACTTGTTAATGGCTAAGATATTTGAATAAACATGGTATGCCTAAGTCGTATTATTTAGAGAGGGTGCAATAATATGGAAAGAATAGAAGACATAATGAAATCGATGACATTTGAGTTCTTCGGCAGTGGAAAGCATAAGGTAAAGGCTAGCGACCATTTTTCAAAGGATAATGCTTTGTTTTTAGATGTTCGTTCTGACGAGGAACGCAGTACGCTGTCGTTTGAGCTTATTCATCATATGCCAGTATTGCATATACCAATCTGTAAAGTCTCTGAAAGATTAGATGAAATTCCTAAGGATAAACATATTGGGATTTTCTGCTCTAGTGGAGTAAGAGCTACGATAGTTTACACATATTTAAGGGCTCATGGTTACGAGAATGTGCGCATACTAGAAGGAGGATACAGTAGTATTGTTGAGGAGTTCAAACCGGGTAAACTTCTAAAGAAAATCAAAGACAAGAAGTTGTGATTGAAGGTCAATACTATGGAAATTATATTAATAATAATTTATCTATGTATTGGGCTTATCGCTGGTCTTATGAGTGGGGTATTTGGGATTGGTGGAGGATCTGTTAGAATTCCCTTACTCAATCTTGCAGGACTGCCACTGATAACTGCATTTGGGATAAATCTCTTCGTTATACCATTTTCATCGTTGGTAGGTGCAGTTATTCATAGGAAGAACATAGATAGAAAAATCGCAGTCTATGTTATTATCGGCGGCACATTGGGATCTATAACAGGAGCGTTTCTTGTTGGATTGATTTCGAATATTGTCCTGGCAATCCTATTTGTTATAACGGCTATAATTACAGTCGTGGCAATCTATTTGGATAGGATAGCACCTGTACTATCAGAGAAAATCAATCCTAATAGGTATAACATCATAGGTTTCTCGTTTTTTTTGAATCTTATTACGGGTATGCGTGGTGGCAGCGGGGGTTCTCTGTTTCCTCCCTTTCTTAGAGCCATGAAACTTGACATACACAAAGCAATTGCTACTTCTCTGTTTGTGACAATTTTTACAGCAACCTTTGCGATAAGCATATACTGGTACCGTGGGAATATAATCTGGCTACCTGCTTTATCTGTTCTTGTTGGGTCAATAATCGGTGCAAGGACTGGAAGCAGAATATCATTAAAAACCAAGCCAAAGTGGTTGGAGATCGGGCTTTCAGTTCTTATCATTATTCTTGCTTTCCTTACAGTCTACAAAACACTATGAGCGTTATAAGCGGATTTTCCGACCCTTCCACGATCCTTTGTCCATATCAAGCATGACTTTGAGTCTATTGATTCTATGAATTTTTAGCATATCGATAATTTATTTGCGATTCAAACTACTACTAAGGATATTTCCAAATAATTATAGGCTAAAAGACAATTTTTTATAATATTTATCACAATAATTTTTATAAAGTGGGTTTTCTTTTAGATCTAAGGGATAAGCATAATAAAAAATATTGGCGGGTTGATAGAAACCCTAGAATGTGATAGCCTAAATTTCTTAGAGACCATTGAGCACGGGTATGAAAAAGAAATAGAAAACGTCAAAGTTAAAAAACATTGTTCTTCATGAGATGAAAAAATGAAAATGGCAGTTTAAAGGAGTTTAAATCAATAATGCCAAATAGTTGGACTTAGGCGCTTTAATCGAGAAAAGAATGAAGGTATTGAAAGGAATTATGGATGAGGAGTATGATAAATGGAACCATTTGATGAGGATATTGATAAACGAAAACAAAAAGATTCATTTGATATATTTACTGAGGATGAATTTGAAAGGATATCAAGTGAAATACAGGAAATGTTCAAAAGCATCCATTTTATTGAAATGCTTGAAGAAATACATCGAGATAAATTTAGAGCGAATAAATGGTTTATAAACAATTTCAATATCAACATAAGATTCATTGAGAAACAAAAGATTCAGAGATCCAATTCGCATCTGCTGAAAATCACACAAGAAGCGCCCACGGAATCTAAGGATGATAAGTCAACATTTGATATCATTACGGACGATAATGAAGTTGCGATAACCCTTGAGATTCCAGATGTTGAAAAAGAGGATATCGACCTCAGAGTAACTAGAGACTCCATAGAGATAATGGCTATTAATCCTATGGGAAAATATTATAGATTTATCAATTTACCATGCAACGTTAAATCAAAAACGGCAAGGGCCACGTATAGAAATGGAATTTTAGACATTATGGCCAAGAAGGAAAATAGAGCAAGAAGAGGAGTTAACAAAATTGAAAAATAATAAAGTTGGACAAAAAATCAGAGAACGTATTGAAGGTTTAAAGAGAAAAAAAGTATCTTTTTCCAAACTCGATGAAAAAGAAATACAAACTCTTTGTGATGAATATTGATTGGTTGGATAGGATATGAAGATAAAATTAAGTGAAAAGGAAGTAGAACTGATAATATGTGTTCTGGAAGCTTCGTTGGATAGTGCAATGCCATGTCGCTATGCAGAATCTTCTGATGGCGAACTCTTTGCAATGGAAACACAGAACAAAAAAGCAGAATTAATTGAGAGAATGAAAAAGATAAAAAACAAAATTTGAAGGTAGTAAAAAAAGCAGAAGAATTGTGTTTAGATGGGGGTTTGTGTTATGCCATGGGTTGATAAAGAGAAATGTGTTGGATGTAGTGTTTGTATTAGTTCTTGTCCTAAAGATGCCATTTCAATGGAAAATGATAAGGCAACTATAAGTCAGGATAAATGTACTTTTTGTGGTAAATGTTTTTCAGCTTGCCCACAGGAGGCTATAAGGCCTAACAGTGAAAACCTTTCTTTAAGAGGGGGAAATCATCATCGTCCGGGTGGTGGAGGATTTGGTAGAGGCATTGGAAGGGGTCTAGGAAGAAAGAGATAAGAGAAGACGATAGGTGTCAGTGGTTTGAAGCTCTCTCCTTATGACAATTATTTTTTATCTTTCCAACGTCCATTAATATCCATCTGGAAGAGGTGCCTGAGCTTCAGATCACTGACCAGTATCGAGAAGACATTAGATCAAAGTAAAATGATCGAAAATTTTGGGCCCCAATGTTTTTCAGCGGTAATATGGGTACAGGGACAGTAGCGATTTCTATGCATTTAGCTTCCAAACAATTTTCACCACTCTTTCTGATTTCCCAGATATTCCTTGTTATTGCCATAACTATATTTTTACTTTTCATGGTGCCATGGACTATTAGATTTTTCAAATACTCTAAAAAAGTTAAAAAAGAATGGGAACACCTTGCCAAAGGAATTTTTTTTCCAACGATGCCCATCAGTTTAATAGTGATTGGAATTGCTCCCGAAAAAATTAGTCCAACTTTATTTCCCTCCCTTATTATCTATCCAGTTAATACACTGTTACTCTTTGTAGGGATCATTGGATTTTTTCTTTTTGGATGGATTACTTTGTCTATACTCTTTGTCAATAAAAAAACTGATGTAAAACTTTTCAAAACATTAATGCATGATGATTATCTTGAAAAAGGATGTGTGTTATAAAATGAATGTAGAGATGGCTCTACTTTTGACTGTAATGGCCGGTCTTTCTACATGAGTGGGAAGTACAATTGCGCATTTTATGAAGGTGACACTTTGAGCAAAGAATCTGATAGTTTGAAAAAAGTTAAGGAAGATATTTTAAGAATAATAGGGGAAAGAAAAAGAAATGTCTCGGTAGAGATCATAAATGAAGAAATTAAAGATTCCCCTTCTGTTACGCATCAAGCAATTAAGGAACTTGAAAACGAAGGATTGATTAAATCCCAGCAAGGTTTTTTAAAATTAACTGGAAAGAACAAAGAGAAAGCAGATGATATTTTAAGAAAGCATCTTGCTCTTGAAGATTATTTTAAGAGAACAAAAACCAAAAAAGAAGCCCATGAGATGGCGCATATTCTTGAACATTATATTTCCCATGAGGTTCTATATAAACTCCAGTCGATATCCACCCTTAAAAAACAAAGTCTCCCTCTAACAGATCTTAATCCAGGAGAACAAGGTATTATTTCTGATTTTACTTTTTCAGATTATGGGTTATTTGAGAGAATTATCAGCATGGGAATATTTCCAGGGGAAAAAATTAGGATGGTAAACAAAATTACCGATGGTATTATTATTGTTATTATAGGAAATAAAAAACTTGTCCTTGGAAAAAACGTAGCAAAAGAGATCAAAGTGCTAAAATAAGTGAAAAATTAATGTAGATTAAGGATTTGTAAATTTAAGGCAGATAGAAGGTAGATTCTTAAGGGAGTGAATTTATCGGTGGAGATGGAAAAACTGTATGAGGATTACGTAGATGAAACAGAATATGAAAACTCTTAAAATACTGTTAATTGGACAGCCAAATGTAGGAAAATCTTCATTACTTAATGCTATAGTTGGCCCCAAAGTTACAGTATCCAATTATCCAGGAACTACTGTTGAAGTGACAAAAGCTAAAAAAAAAGTTGGCGGTACAGAAATTGAGTTTAGGGACACCCCTGGGATATATTCTATCTCTGACCGGAGTGAAGAAGAAAAAGTTACTGAAAAGGCACTGTTCGAAGAAGAAATTGATGGAGTGATAGTAGTTGCTGATGCTACATCCCTTGAGAGAAGCTTGTATATGACATTGCAAGTATTGGAAGCTAAGATCCCCACTATTTTAGCCCTTAATTTTGTGGAAGATGCTCAAAGGAAAGGAATACAAATTGATTCTGAAAAATTGGAAAA
>Ga0208905_1000807_pt1 | contig 15831 bp, 19 predicted proteins | sample AntAceMetag02UKS_FD_184776 | JGI IMG/M metagenome (GOLD analysis project Ga0208905, IMG submission 184776) | Saline lake microbial communities from Ace Lake, Antarctica - Antarctic Ace Lake Metagenome 02UKS (SPAdes) (version 2) | ecosystem: Environmental > Aquatic > Non-marine Saline and... | reverse complement strand
TGGCTGCCCCACCGAAAAGTATCTGTGTTGTTACATCATCAAATAACATATTCCAAACTTTATATTGTATAGGTAAAGGTTCAAATGTTAATTCTTTTGACATACTTAAATCTATCATTTTTTATATCTACCCTATTATTCTCAACATCTATTAACTTAGGTTGTGGTTTGAACTCAATTACCAAGTTTATCTAATTTTTTTTTAATCAAGAATAAATATTCTATATTTTCGGTTTGATCACCCAGCCACTCTTTATTTGATGTCAATCTTTTCATAACATTTTCTTTATGAGAAAACGCTAATGTTTCTATTAAATTGTGTTCATTAAATATATCAATTAAATCAGGTATAGTAATCTTACTCTTATTATTATATGAAAATAAAAAATACTTAGAATTTAATTTCATCAAATCATTAATTGAATTTTTAACAACATCATATTTTGTTGATTCAAAAACAGATATAGCACCAGGTATTGTATCACTTGAAAATTCATATCTTCTTTTTGCTGCTCCGAAAACTTCAGGTTCATCATTCTTGATGATTGTTGACCATAAGTGGTAGTAAGATGCATATCTAACTCTTGTAGTTTTAGTTTTTTGATTATTTGTACCATACGGTGGATCTAAATATGTTAAATCATAACTTTTATCTATATCAAAAATATCTTTATTTATTGCATTGTATTCGCCCTCATTTATAATTAATTTTGGAATTTTTAAATCTAATTTATTGAAACTTCTATTTGACCAACCTTTTAAGTATGCTACTTGATGTCCAAGTGTATTATCAACCTTATCTAACGCTAACACTAAGCTACTTAATAATACAGACCTTTCTATTTCATCATCACTTATTAATTCTATTTCTTTTCTAATAGAATCTAATTTCATTGTGTTATGTAATTGCCAAGGTCTTTTTTTACCATCAGTTTGTACAGCATTACCATTTTCATTTTCTGTTACTATACCACCATATATGTTTGAGTACCAACCATTTACCCCTTTTAATGAATTCAAATATTTAATTTTATCTTTATAATAAGATTCAGGTTTTTGGTTTACCAAGTAACATTCAGCAAAAACTTTAGTGAATGGAGCCAAATCATTAGAATCTACGTTATATCCATTCATTTTATACATTTGACTTACTCTTGTTGTTCCAGCAAATCCATCTAATATGTTTTTAATATTCAATTTTTGAGTAAGTTCTAATATCTTTGGTAAAATTTCCTTTTTACTTCCTGTATATCTTATTCCTTCTGTTTGATCTATTAATTTAGGTGATATATTTGACATACTTATATTGTTCATTTTTTATGTTAGTAAATAATTGTGTTGGAAATCTACCTACTCTATCATCACTACCTTTTATATTTTGAAACACACCATATATTCCGTGATCACCAGTATTACCTTTACCATTTGGATGTGTTGATACTAACTCACCACCAACCCTATTACTCTCAACATCAATTAACTTAGGTGATATTCTTGACATATTTAAATCTATCATTTTTTATGTTGGTGAATAACTGGGTTGGAAATCTACCACCTTCCCTGAACTCTGTTGTATATTTTAATTTATCATCAAACATTACATCATTAGTATCACCGAATAATTTATTACCATAACCATATACAAACTTATTCTGTTTATCATAAGTAGTTTTTCTACTTTGTTTATCAGTATCGCTTATATATTCAACCCTATTATTCTCAACATCTATTAACTTAGGACTTATTTTCGTCATAAAAATGTTTTATTCTTTTTTTACTTATCTCAACATATTCAGGGTTCATTTCACAAGCTGTTATATTCTTATGATTATATTCTGCATCAAGAAATCCTATACACTCGCTGCCACTTCCCGAAAATGGAATATATACTTTTTGATTAACTATATCTGGTAGTTTGAATAACTTTGCTATTTCACTTATAAGTTTAATGGGCTTCAATGTGGGATGTAAGTTAAGTTGTTGATTTTCAACGTCTTCATTATAATCAATATGGCTATTCCTTTCCTTCTTACCAACCTTAGGAGCATAGTTCAATAAATCTACTCCTTCACTCCACTCAATTATATCATCAAGAACACTCTTATTCTTGGTAGGCTTACTGAATATACAAATCGTCTCCACCATCTGTTTCAACGGGGCTTTTGAGTATTTGTAACCATCAAAAACTTTGGCGAGGTCTGATGCTGGCGCTGTGACATCACCAAGTCCTTCACCCCTTGTTGGCTTTGTGTGTTTATAATAGTTTCTATTTATTTCATCTTCTCTAAAACCAGCATTATTTTCACAAGAATAAGCGCCACCAGTTTTCTTACCTACCACTTCCCTCTCCTTCTTCAATCTCTTATCAATCATCTTACCAGCATCAGTTGCCTTTGGAAAATTCGATACAAAATACCAATATAAACTTTGGTTAATTTCAAATCCGTTTTTAACCGCATAATAATGTAGAGGTCCTAACTGACGATCCATACCGAACATCAATAAGTATCCACCATATTTCATAACTCTAAAACTTTCCTTAAAGAAAGTATCTAATGCTGGTCCATCAAGCGCACCCCATTTATTCATAAAATCTTGTGGCTTACCTTTAATTTGATATGAACCATCAGTATCAATAGTCCATTGACTACCAAGTTGATAAGGTGGATCACAGAATATAGTATTGAATTCGTAATCTTCATAAGTTGTTAAATCTTTTAATACATCATCTGTTTTAATTTTCATATTTATATTATTTTATTTTTATTACATATTTATATTTTTCATCATTAATGTTAGTAAATAATTGTGTTGGAAATCTACCACCCTTCCACTTATCATCAAAAGAACCAAACTTAACAAAAACACCATAACAAATCTTATTTTTGGTAGGAGATTGGTGCCTATCAATCTTATCATTAGTAGGTATCCTATTATTCTCAACATCAATTAATTTAGGTGATATTTTTGACATATTTAAATCTATCATTTTTCTACTCATTCAATTTCTTTTGTTCTTCACCTTCAATTTTCAAGGGTTCTATTGAAGGTGCGATTACGTTAATTCTTAATGGTTCTGTAAAAGTTGTTTCTTGTTTAATATGTTGAGTTTCAATATAACCTCCATGACACTTTAACCAGAATATACAACTTGTTCTATCACCACCCTTTATTAGTTTAAATAATTGTGATTCTACAAAGTCTTTGGTTTTACCAGCTAATTCACCAACAGATTCTGCGAACTCTGGGTCATTTTTAATCCACATATAGTAATAGTGTTTTGAAACTCCAACTTTACTTAATGTTTCATTAATGATGCCGTGGTTTTTTTCTGCTTCAATTAAGAACTCAGCCTTCTTAGTTTTTTGAAGTCTAACTCCCATTTTTAATCCGCCCATTTATATTGTATTCTTTTTTTAATAGTGATTGATTAGTCTGATTTTTTCAACGGTAACATTATAGTAGTATATATAAAATAAGTCCGCCCTCCTCGAATAAAAACATATATACAATTTATTTGTCTCAAAAAACGCACTTGCTTTTTTTTCTACCCTACCAAATTTGTCTCAAAAAACGCACTTGCTTTTTTTTATAGTAATTTTTAAAAAAATTCAATTTTATAATTTATTGAAAAAAGTAGTGATTTTTATAAGAAATAACGCTTTTTTTATATCAAATCAGTCAAAATACGTTGATTTTTGAAATCTTAACTAATTGATTATCAAATATATGTATATTACATAGATATGTTATATACTTATGTATCAGTGAATTGCGCTTTCATCGGTTACACGTGATTTCGTCACTTAACTTTTTTTAGGACTTTGATATTTTTTGTGGCCCCTATGTGAATAATTCACATCCAGTAGTATAATAGTGTAGTGGGCTATTGGTGGTACTTGTTTCCATTGTTCAAAAGTGTTATAAAATCTGTCTCAAAAAACGCACTTGCTTTTTATGTTTCCCTTATACAAAAAAAAAAAAGCATCGTCGTTTTTTGAGACAAGCCGTTTAAGATTTTTCAAACGGCTATTTCTTCTTTTGGAGTTTGATTTCATAAATGTTTTTTCTGTTTTCATCTTTGGTTCGATTGACTGAAAATCCAAGAACTTTTGTAATTACTTTTCTCAATTCAAAATCACTTTTGTAATGTGTCTGTTTATTTTTTTTATATGTTTCTAAGAAGTCATCAAATTTAATCCAGTCTGCCACTTTACTTTTTCTATAAATGTCTGTTCCGTTTATTATTTTTTTAATTAGTTCCAGATTATATTTAATCATTTTATCTGGAGCTTTCAATTGGACTTCCAATTTATCTAATGAAACTTTTGCTGCGAGTAGGTTTAAACTTTTAGTGTAGTAAGATTCAGGTTTATTAATTATATCATAAAAATCAGTTTTATATTTTTCTGCTGTATATTCATAAACATCCTCCAACTCATTATATCTGTCTACAAGCATAGAAAGTCTGCTTTTGTTCCGTAGTATGTAATCGTTAATTTCGACGCTGTCATCAAACAGGGTGCTAATCTCTATGTTTCCTAGGACGTGGTATCTATTCTCAATAAAGAATGCTAAGACTTCTTTGTTGGTGTTGACTTTATAGTTACCTTCGTCTGTTTGAAATGCTTTCAGTTTTATATTAAAGAAGTAGCTAAGATGTAGAATGAATGATTTATAATTATTTCTAACGTCCTCCATTATACCTTGGTGTATATCACGTTTTATTCTATTCTTATTTGTTTTATAGCAGTTGTCTTTTTCATCATAATAAATATGTCCAAGTTTTATCATATGTTTCCCGTCAGTTGAGTCGACAAAATTAGCATTAATATTTTCTGTAACGTCAATCAAATCTTTCCGTTCCTTTCTATACATATATTCTATATCATCAAAATCTATTCTATTTGAACGTGCGTCATCACCGTTGTTAGCGTATCTAAATATGTAGTATATATCTGGGTTAGCAATTCTAAATCTTGAAGTGAACTGATAAGTTTCTAAAAATGATTGTGTGTGGTTATCCACTATAATCACTTTGTCCCATTTTTCATTTTTAATGTTCACTCCATCATTTATCAGTGAGGTTGCGATTATATTGTTTATCAGTTTTTCGTCTGACATCAATTTTTTATAGTCAGCGTTTTTATTTTTAGAATTGATTAATTGAAACTTGAACTTTGGATACATCTTTTTAATTCGTTCAGCTTTATCTTTACTATTAATGAATACCATTATTTTATCAGTATCTTTAATACCGTTCAACATTTTATCAAGTGTATTCCAAACGCTATTTACCGATTTACACGGGACTAAGTTGATGTCCTTCTTCTTTGTTTTTAATTTCTTGAAGTTGAAATAATACATATCTGATAGTCCAGTTAGTAATTGTTCTGGTGTTGCTGAAAGATATATTTGTTTATCTGTTTGTGGAAAGTTCCATTGTTCTTCAGAGAAGATTGAATAGTTCACTATATTTTGACACTCATCAAAAACGGATACTTTCATTCTAATTTTCAATTTTGAAAGTTTTTTTAGATTACTCAAATTTGTAATGATTATTGCGTCACCAATTAAAAGTTCATATTCATAATTTCCATTAAAGAAACTCGCCACTTTTATTTTGTTCTTTTTAGCGTTTGCTACCGTTTGGTCTGCTAATGTATTAGTTGGTGTAACAAAAAGTTTCAAGCCTTTAACTTTATTCATTGCTTTTAAAATTGCTGTTGTTTTTCCTGAGCCTGTTGGAGCTTTGATTACTATTCTGTCTATTTTCTTTGTCAGTTTATCTAAAAGCATATCATCTATTGATTTTTGATATTCTCCAATGTAGTTCTTAAATTTTACAATCTTATCATATTTCCTTCCAAACACATCTGTTTCTTTTTTTGAAAAATCTAAGCCGATGCCGTAGTTCAATAAGACATCCTCTAATGGTATTGGAAGCCAGTGTCGTTTATCAACACTGATGTAATTTGTGAATGCTTCTAAACTTTGAAGTGGTATACTCTTACCTTTGTAGTTGCTTTTGAATAGTGTGTAAAACATTTTTATCACTTTCAAATCCTTCACACCTGAAAGCGCCATCAATAAACTAACGCAGTGTTCTCTGCTTTGTAGTGAGGCTGTCAGGGCGTGGCTCTCCGAGAGTTTCTTATAATTTACTTGTGACATTATATCTGCGTTCAAAACCATCACCTCGGTGCTTGTATACTCTCTGGTGGAAACGTTTGAAAGTTCATCTTTAATTATTCTATGGTTGAACACTTGGGTATTATTAAACACGAAGGGGTTTGTATAAACTATACTATCTTTTTTTCTACATAAATTTGTACCTTGCGTTACGTTTTTTCTCATGGACTTATCAATTGTTTTAAGTCCTGTGACTTCTTCTAACTTCTGTAGCACCAAGTCGTAGTTGCTTCTGTGTCGTTCTTTCATCGTGAGTCTATCTATTTCACCGTCTGCTGTATTATATAGAACTATACATATAAATCTAAGTCCTTGTCCTGATTTGCTGTTGGCTGAAATATAAGCATACTTTGAAAAATCTACTTTGAACTGCTCAATATTTTCTTCTAATGTTTTTGTAGCGTTGAAGTTTTTATACTCTGTTTTGAAGTTTGCTGTATCTTTTCCATTATGAAAATCTAAATCTAAAAATATAACATTTGGATTGACATCAAAGTTCTCTGTCTTTCTTCCTCCATTAGATTCTATTAAATTATTTAGTGTGAAGTAATGTCCTGTAAATTTATTTACGAGTAGAAAGTTGTGTAGTTTATTCAAATCATATTCTACGGCTTCAGGTGTATACATATCTTTATGAATATAGAATTTCTTATCTTCTGATATTATATCTAATTTATTCATACACCTAATTAAAGAAATCATTTTTGTCGTCAAGTATATATTCAATATCATCAGCTTCCTTCTCACCACAATCAGACCAGAACTCATCAGCCTTCTTCTTAAGCATTATCTTTCTTTGCTTATGTTCGTCTATCAAACCTTCTTTTTTAGGTGCGTGATAAGCATCTGCTTCTTCTTTACTAAATGGTTTATCCCACCATTCATCAATTTTTTTTTCTTTTTTCATAACATTAATTTTTTTAATTTTCTTTTTCTTAATTCATTTTTGATTATATTATTTTCAACTTCAGTAAGAAATCCATCTATCATTTTCTCTAAGAAATCACTATCTAAACATCTTAGCCATTCTTCACGTCTTAACCATTCTTCATCATATTTATTCTTCATCTATCGTTGGATCATTTTTTAAAATTGCTGATAGAATATCCAAACCAAGATTAGATGCTTTTTCTATATTCATCTTCATTTTATCTTTAAGTAGTGGACTACCACCAGAAGCTATGGATAAAGTGAGTTCGTATCTATTGTCGTGTATATCCTTCACTACCATCATTTCTTCCATTCCATCAACATTATATGTGAATAGGTAATAGTCTTCTATTTTTACTTTATACTCTACATTTAGTTCCATAATTATTTTAATTTATTTTTATAAGAATTGATTAGTTCATCAAGTTCTTTACTTTGTTTAATTGATTTTTCAATTAAAGTGTTGTTGATATTGTACCATTGTATCAAAGCTGTATTAACTACCTCACTAAAAGGTGTTTTACTATAAGCACAATAGGTTCTAATATCATCTATTAGGTTTTCTTCTGCATAAAATGCGGTTGTTTTTTTCTTCATATTATTATTATTTTTTAATTAAATTGATTTAATTTATAAACAAGTTATTAAATAACTCACCAAAATTAAAAATGGTATCATTATACTGTAAAAAATTATTATTTTTTTCTTCATATTATTATTATTTTTTTTTAATTAAATTGATAGCTTTTAAATAAGATTTTCTTGCCATCTTTTCATTTTTGAACGCTCCAACATATTCGTTTGATATACCGTTGAACGCTGTTACTTGCCACTTGGACCATTTTTCGTGCCAGCTCACACCAACATATTTACTTTTCTTTTTCATAACTTTTATATTGTTTTTTTGAACCACTTATCATTTTTTTTTAACCCTTTATTTGTATTTAATTTCACCGGTTTAAATATATTATATACAGAATTTAATCTACCATTTATAGGTGAGTAATAATTTACTATAATTTTCTCATTTTTCAAATCATAATAGATGCTGTCGGGTGTTATATTCATTTTCTTATAAATATCTACAATCTTTTCTAAATTAATTTCTTTTTGTGTCATAATCTTTATTGTTTTTAATGTTATATATATAATCTTATAGAGCCCCTCGAGTAAAAAGTTGAATTATTTTCAATAAAGTTTTTAAAATTTGAATGTATCTGTGATGGAGAAGGTTTTAAAGGCATATTTTATTGAGTTAGCTTTACCATTATTTCTAACATTAAGGACTAAATGGTTATATACTTGTACGCAGGCACGTTTAGCGAGTTCTGAATAATATGGGAATACATCATTCACTTTTTCGGTATCAGGTTTATACCATTGTTCAGCTAAAGCTAAATAAGCTTCACTTAATTGGTCTTCTGAGATGTTCATTTGGTGTCCAAGGTTTCTGTATCTAAATTTTTCGGATACACCGTCAGCAATTTTGAATAAGTAGTTGTTTAATTTGGTGGTCATTTTTCCTTTACCTTGTGATATTACACATTCATAATAAAGGTCATGTTTATTGATATAATTTTTCTTGTCATTGTTTTTCATAATAATTATATAAATATATATAAAAATTGTTGAACTAAACCTTAGGTAAATTATATATAGTTATGAGGTTTTTATATTTTATTGGATTAATTTTTTACCTCTACTTTGTTTCATAACAAAAGAAAAACCACCGTCCTGGTGGTTTTTCAATTTAAGTAAGTTTGTTTTTTTATATTCTTGTTAATGTAAAACTTTCACTTTGACTTACACCTGATCCTAAATTAGTTATAAAAGTGTGTAGTGTTTTTGTTTCCCAAGTAGTTATAGTTCCACCTGAATATAATGGAACAGTACCATCATATTTAACATACACTATACCTGATGATCCACTTTCAGTTCCAAAAGGATGGGTAGTGTGAGTTTCACCGTGTCCTCCAGCACCATAAGTTGATGGTGCTCCATTTGTTCCAGCAGAACCACCATTGGTTCCACCGCCTCCACCGCCTCCACCGCCTCCAGTTTTAGCGTGAATTGAAGTATCAATAAGCCAATTAAAAGTCTTACCAGCACCACCATCACCACCGCCATATCTATTAGTTGATATATAATAACCGTTAGTTCCAATCGAAGTAGAACCACCGCCACCACCAGCGCCAGTGCTATCAGCGGAACTACCACCAGCATAAATTATATTGTAATCAGCAACAGATAATAACCTATTAGAACCTTGTGATTGTCCTCCAAGTGATATAAGTTTCCCACCTTGTCCGCCTAAAGCAGTTCCTAATATATCAAATGAACTATTTCCGCCATTAGAACCTGCTGATCCTGCGTTTCCTCCACGTCCTACGGTTAAATTATATACTGCTCGATCTAAAGTGATTGTATTAGATACTATATAAGAGCCAGCACCTCCACCGCCTCCACCTCTTGAACCATAATCAGTAGCGCCACCACCGCCAGCAGAAACAATTAAAATCTCTACATCTACTGGAGGTTTAGTATAAAAAACTAAACCATCATCAGGTCTATAAATCACACCATCATCATTAAAATAAACTGCTCCCATTTTTCTATTTTATTCTTTTTTCAAAATCTACTTTAAAATCATTTAAATTTTCAATTAGAATATCCAATTTACGGTTTAGTTCTTTATGATCTTCTTTGGATTCACTTTGTATTTCTGCGAACTTTTCGTCATTATGTTTTTGTGTTCTTAAAGCCCATTTTTCATGAGACAGCATATCATCTTCGGTATTTTTAATTTTCATTTCAATTTCTTTCATTTGAACATTTATTTTATTCCAAAAAATTATTATGGTACCTATCCAAAATAATAACATACTCATAATGGTAATCCAATTCGTTACATTCATAGTTGTAATTCATTTTTTAATTTGTTTTTAGGAGTATCATTTTAATTATGATACTCCTGGGTGTTATTTATTAAGTTTTTCTAACTTTAATTTTCTTACTACTCTATCATAATTTTCAATAACATAAGTTATACGTTCTGGTTTAAAATTTATTCTATCCCATTCAAGAGCACTTATCAAATTTTCACCAACTTCTTCTTGGTAGTTGTTCCAGCGATCCATAGTTAGACCACTCAAATTACTCATATCAATTATTACTTGTTCATCATCAGTCATATTACATTATTCTTTATTCTTATATATGTTCGGGTAGTTTTATATTAAAAAATTATATCCAGTCTACTGGTATATCGTTATAATTACTTATCGATGTTAAACTATTACCTGCACCATCAAAACAACCTGTTTTATTTGGTGTTCCAGTTCCAAAATCACAATTCCATAAGTCAGGAGCTTCACCTTGAACGCCAGAGAATGATGTTCTATGAAAACATTGCCTAAAACTAATAGATTTATTTAAAAATCTCGTTGTTTGTTCTCCATCTGCATAGAATATATTTCTATTTAATTGAAGTTTAGTGCAACCATAGAATGTTAAATAAAAATCATCTGCTGCTGGGTTATACTTAAATAATTCAGTTGGTATTGAAGTTAATGATGTACAACTAAGGAATGTTACAACAAAACTTGTAACAGCTGTATTGTACCTAAATAAATCTGGTGGTATCGCTGTTATTCCTGTATCTCTGAATGCATCAGAAAAACTTATAACAGCTGTATTGTAATCAAATAATCCAGATGGTATTGAAGTTACTGATGTACAATTACCGAATGTAGCATAAAACTCTGTTATAACTATATTATAATCAAATAATCCAGTTGGTATACTTGTTAATGATGTGCAATATCTGAATGTAGAATCAAATGATGTTACATACCTTAAATCAGCATCACAGGTAAATGTAGTCATTTTATTTAATTGATAAAAGGAATAATATAATGTTATTATATCATGGATATTAATAAGATTACATTCTGTGATAGTATTTGATTTTATTTTAAAATAATCAGATGCTGTTGTCCCTTTTAAAGTAATAGCATAATTACCCCCACCAACAAGTCCAGTAGCGGTTTGCGTTCCCGAAGCTGATGTATCATAAACAACAGTATTAGTTGAGATATCAGTAACATCAAATCCACCAGACGTATCTAAACCTAAAGTTGTATCAGCACTATCTAATTTAACTATCATATCACCCACTACTACTGTTGCTTCCTCATATATAAGTTCATTTATTGAAGTACCTAATGTATTTAATAGCACTTTATTATTTAATAATTTTATTTCGTTTACCATTTTTATATTTTTTATTTTTATGCTATTGTAGCAGTTAATGTTGAACCTACAATTGTCACATCATATAAAACTCCTGAAGTGTTATACATTTGAAAAACGGTTGCTGCTCCTGTTGCTGTTGATATTATAAGTTTTGGTGTGCTTAATACGTCACTAATATAAGTTAAGTCAGTATCACTTGTAACTCCTGATATTGAGCCATCTATTCCTGATGTTCCATCTGTTCCAGCAATACCACTTGTTCCACTTGTTCCTGCTACACCATCTACTCCTGAAGTTCCATCTGTTCCATCAATACCTGAAGTTCCATCTGTTCCAGAACCTCCTGTTGCTCCACTATTAGAATATACTTCACCTGTGATAGAATTGATATAAAGTCCCCAGTAACTTGCAGGGTGTATACTAAAATCTGTTGTTCCAGTCATATTGATTTGTGGAGTATAAAGAATATCGCTTTCATAATATAAGTCAGTATCACTTGTAACTCCTGATATTGAACCATCTGTTCCTGATGTTCCTGAAGATCCATCACTTCCACTAATTCCTGATGTTCCTGTTGCGCCTGATAGTCCATCTATACCTGATGTACCTGATGTACCAGAAGTTCCTGTTTCACCACCTCCACCAATAAGATTAACTCTTATAGCGTCATTTGCTTCATCTATTACAGCGTTTAAAACCTCTGCGGTTGAGCCATAATTATATACATTCAGGCTTGAACCTGAATATACATCATTAAAAATTTGTGTTGTACTTTTAAAATTACTCATTTTTTGTCCTTTTGTTTTTTATTAAAACACTACCTTATCCGTTTATGTTGTTACGAGTAGCGACTATGTTTTTATAATTGTATATATAAAATTGTTATGTTTTCATCAAAATTATATAGTTCCAATTAAATACCAAGTATCTACACCGTTAGAATGTAAAATGGTTGTAGTTCCGACTGCTTGAAGTTGTATACCACTTAACTCTACCGTTGTAAATATCCTATCTGTTCCTACCGTATCTACATCGTGAGTTTCACTATCTCTTGTTTTAATTATATAAAAGATTTCACCATATGCTGATGCTAATGGTAGTTGTATATCAACATTTAAACCAGTAACTATTACTGTATAATGTTTATCACTTAAAGTAGTTGATGTAGATATTTCTGTTAAAGGAACTCCCAATCCATCGTTGCTCCTAATCTGTCCGTAAAATTGGTTATGTCCTTTACTATCAAAAACTAATCTATCAGTTTTTAATGCTGAACCACCTTTAATAGTTGAAATCGTCATATCAACACCATTAGTTGCTCCCCAAGTCTCACTTGCTTTCACTTCAATTTGTGCTCCAATTGTAGATGATGAACCTAAACCCCGCCAATTTATATTTCCCATTCCATCAGCGAGTTTAGTTGCTACACCATATCCATTTTGTTTATAAAATTCTAATTCTGGTTGTTGACCATCAGTCATAGTGCTCCACAATTGTATAGATGATTGATAGTCATCTGCGTCATCTTTCAATATAAGATTACTACTTCCACCTACACTATAAGTTAAAGTATCTTGTCCAGTTATATAATTATCTTCACCAGTAGCCGTCAATAAATTATTGATAGTATTTCCGCTTATAGTTATTTCTGCACTATGTTCTGTTTCAGGAAACTTTTGAATATATGTGATTGTTCCAGATGCAGCATTATGATTTAAATCTTCAAAATTAGAACCCCAATTAGCATCAATTTCTCCTGATGTTACTATTCCAGTCCAGTTGTTATATATGTAATATGTAGTTGCTACTTCATTATTTCTAATCACTTGATTATTTAGCACATTTAAATCGCCAGCAGCACTATTATAGATACAATATACAGATGCGGCATCATCTTCTATATTAGTTGTAAAGGAACAATTAGATACTACGGCTGAACCATTCACCCTAATTAAGTAATGTGTGTTTCCATTCAAATTGTTCTTGAACTTACATCTTTGTATATTTATATCACTACTATCTGCTACAAGATTACCTCCCGTTAGTGGATGCGATTTGATAAATTGACAATTATATATTGAACAAGATGTGTTTAGTGTCACGGTTCCACCAAATTTAGTAGTATCAGTTCCTATAATTGCTATTCTCCTACTTACATTCACAGGCACATAAGTAGTTCCGCCAGCAACATATATAGTCCAATATAGATTATTCGAAGGGTCATTTCCACCAGTAGTAGATTGTATCCAAGTCATAGCAGTATTTAAACTATCAAACGGATCAAAAATTGTTCCTGACCCAGTAGCAGAACCATCTATATAATCTACATATAAAGTTCTCATAGTTAAACCACCTTCAGCATCAAATATAAGTTTCAAAGTGCTTGTGCCTGTGCTTTCAGGTGTTATGGTCATATTATTTCCAGCGAAAAAATCGACTGTGTCATAAATATCAGTTGTTCCTGAACCATATATTCCTACTATTGATCCACTATTAGTTTGTAGTGCCCATTTTTCATAACCATATACATCTATTCCGTTAGTTCCATCAGTTCCAGATGTTCCATCAGTTCCAGATGTTCCATCAGTTCCAGAAGTTCCATTACTACCTATAGCTGTTTTCCAAGTTCCAGCAGTAGCGTCCCAATACATAACACTATTATCTGCTACTGGACTATTGTGCGTAACATCCCAATCTGTTGTGTTCCAAAATATAACATCACCTTTTTCAGCAGTTAAATCAAAACTCCCTGATGTTCCTGATGTTCCAGATGTTCCATCAATGCCGTTAGTTCCATCTACTCCATCAATACCGTTAGTTCCAGATGTTCCAGAAGTTGAACCACTTGAAGCGAATACTTTTGATGTGTCTTTATTAATAAATAATGACCAATAATCAGCAGGTACATCTTGATATGTTGTTCCTGTTAAAACTATTTCTGGTGTGTGTAAAACATCATTCACATCATCATAGAAAAAATCTACATCAGTAGTTGCTCCTGATAGTCCATCAATACCTGAAGTTCCGTCTGTTCCACTTGTTCCATCTGTTCCACTTGTTCCATCTACACCATCTGTTCCACTTGTTCCAGAACCTCCTGTTGCTCCACTATTAGAATATACTTCACCTGTGATAGAATTGATATAAAGTCCCCAGTAACTTGCAGGATGAATACTAAAATCTGTTGTTCCAGTCATTGTTATTTGTGGGGTATAAAGAATATCGCTTTCATAATATAAGTCAGCATCACTTGTAACTCCTGATATTGAACCATCTGTTCCTGATGTTCCTGCTATACCGTCTGCGCCTGTTGCTCCTGATAGTCCATCAATACCGTTAGTTCCATTTTCGCCTGTTGCTCCTGATAGTCCATCAATACCGTTGGTTCCATCTATACCGTTAGTTCCATCTACTCCATCAATACCGTTGGTTCCATCTATACCGTTAGTTCCATCTGTTCCATCTACTCCTGAAGTTCCAGAGGTTCCATTAAAAGTTCCTGCTTTATATATAGGTATTCTCAAATATGTAGGGAAATCTATATAATCATAAGGGATCCAAGTTATACCTGAAAAATCCTGATTACCATAATTAATTTCTACTATCTCTATTCCTATTTTTACTCTTAACATATCAGTGATCAACAATGGTATAGTTTCTAAATTATAACCTGATATTTCACCATTCCAATTTAATTCGTGATTTTCTTTATAACTATATGTATAGTTAGGATATGATAAGTTGTTATCACACTCAAAATACTGACCATCACCTAACAATGTAAATAATAATGTTTCTGTTACACCATCCCATTTATAAATCTCAACTTGCTGGTTTATTTCTGTTATACCACTAAAATAAGTTGGTGAATACATTCTGGCAGTTTGATTAAAACTTAATTGTCCTACTCCAATTTTATCTGTATTTAATGGTGATGTAGTTAATGTTGGACAATACCTCATTGCTGAACCAGTAAAACCAAGTTCAACTTGTTCTATTGTATCACCAGTAAAAGTAGATGGTATTTCTTCAAGGGTCAATGTTGATCCTGATAGATATAAAAAGGTTTGTAAATTGGTTGTAGTTTCAGTTATACCATCTGTTCCTGAAGTTCCATCTGTTCCATCTACACCTGAAGTTCCATCTGTTCCATCTACTCCTGAAGTTCCATCTGTTCCATCTACTCCTGAAGTTCCATCTGTTCCATCTACTCCTGAAGTTCCATCTGTTCCATCTACTCCTGAAGTTCCATCTGTTCCACCACCAGTTTCACCACTTAAAGCATATCTACCATCAAGGTTAGTAAAAAATGTTCCACCATCATTTCTACTATTTAATAAAGTTCCTGTGTTTATATCAAATGTTACTCCTGTAGTATATACATCATTAGCATCTATACCATCAAGAACATATTCTTTTACATCTAATAATGTTGTTCGTTTAGCATCTGTATAA
>Ga0208905_1000799_pt1 | contig 15935 bp, 16 predicted proteins | sample AntAceMetag02UKS_FD_184776 | JGI IMG/M metagenome (GOLD analysis project Ga0208905, IMG submission 184776) | Saline lake microbial communities from Ace Lake, Antarctica - Antarctic Ace Lake Metagenome 02UKS (SPAdes) (version 2) | ecosystem: Environmental > Aquatic > Non-marine Saline and... | reverse complement strand
CACCGTCATCATAGGTTGTTCCGGGTGCAATACAAAGAACCGAATACCGAGAGATCGCCTTGGGGACAGACCAAAATGCGGAAAATGCGGCAACTATTTAATGACCGAGGGCTACTCCGACAGTCCCGCCGATATCACAGATCGGTCTTTTGAAAAAGAGGTGCTTTCCTTCCCCGGTCCAGTTCTTGTTGACTGCTGGGCACCCTGGTGCGGCCCTTGTCATATGGTTGCACCGATTCTTAACGAGCTCGCATCGAAATATGCGGGGAGGCTCAAGATTGCCAAGCTCAATGTGGATGAAAACCCTGAAACGGCATCCCGATACGATACGAGGAGCATCCCTACCATGCTTATCTTCAAAGGTGGAAAGCTTGTTGAGAGGATTGTGGGAGCCCTCCCCAAAGAAAGGATTGAACAATATATTCTCTCTGTCATTACCTGATATGATAAGGTGATAGCCAAAGATAACGACCCGATAGACCTTAAAAAAGCCTTTCATACCGTAACGCTGACATCTTTTTCGTGGTACGATCCCCTGAAAATCCAAGTTTCAGGTTGAAAGATAAGGAGAATTCATTCATAATGTGCGCCTCGCAGCCGGGTAATGTAAGGGATTCCCTACGCCGGCGATAGTGAAGAGTAAAACCTTTTCTAGGGCTCTTCGGAAATTTTGAAGAGGCTTTATGGCTTGAAATGACGAAAGAAGAATTTTTCAATCTCTATAATCATGGATTCATAAGGGTTGCGGCCTGTACGCCCGAGGTAAAGGTAGCCGATCCGGGTTTTAATACGGAGAGCATGATCGAACTGGCGAAGGAGGTGGAAACAAATGATGCCGTTTTTGCCATCTTCCCGGAGCTCGGTATCTCCGCATACTCAAATGAAGACCTCTTTCACCAGGATGCCCTTCTCAAGAGTGTTCTCGATTCTCTGCAGGATATTGTCGATGCATCAAAAAAGATGAATCTGATCCTGATTGTCGGTGCACCCCTTCGGGTCGATTCCGTCCTCTTCAACTGCGGTCTCGTTATTCAGAAGGGGAAAATAATCGGCGTCACCGTAAAATCATACCTTCCGAATTACAGGGAATTTTATGAAGGTCGACAGTTCAGCCCTGCTGAAGAGGCAATCTCTAAAAGTATCAGCCTTTGCGGACAGAAAAACATCCCCTTCGGTGCTGACCTGATATTTGACGTTACGAATATCAGAAACTTCACATTTTTTATTGAAATCTGCGAAGACGTTTGGGTTCCCATACCACCTTCAAGTTTTGCCGCACTTGCGGGCGCGACGGTGATCGGAAACCTTTCCGCCTCGAATATCACCGTCGGGAAATCCGAATACAGACGTGAGCTTGCCTCGAATCAATCGGCCCGTCTCATATCGGCCTATCTCTATACGGCGGCAGGCATGGGTGAATCCACCACGGATCTCGCATGGGACGGGCATGCCATGATTTACGAAAACGGCACCCTCATCTCCGAATCGAAGCGTTTTTCAAAAGAACCGCAGATCATCTATGCAGACCTGGACCTGGACCGCCTTGCCCAGGACAGGATGCGGATGACGAGTTTCGGCCAGAATGCGAGAACGCACAGGGAAAGAATCGAACGATTCCGTACCGTATCCTTTTCCCTTGACACTCCAAAAAAAAAACTGCTGCTGAATAGGCAATACTCGAGATTCCCCTATATACCGTCGGACCCGAAAAAGAGGGACAGGCGCTCTTATGAGATATATAATATCCAGAGTTACGGACTCGCGAAGCGTCTGCAATCCTCGGGTATAGAAAATATCGTCATCGGCATCTCAGGAGGACTGGATTCCACCCACGCCCTTCTCGTCACCGCCCATACCATGGATCTCCTCGGGTTTCCTCGGACCAATATCAAGGCCTATACCATGCCTGGTTTTGCAACGTCGGAAAAGACCCACACCAATGCCCTGCGCCTCATGCAATCGCTCAATGTTGAATCGAACGAAATCGACATCAGGCCCAGCTCTCTGCAGATGCTCAAGGACATCGGCCATCCCTATGCAAGGGGCGAAAAAATCTATGATGTCACCTTTGAAAATGTGCAGGCGGGAGAAAGGACCTCTCACCTTTTCAGGATAGCCAACCATCGAGACGCCCTGGTGGTGGGAACGGGAGACCTCAGCGAACTCGCCCTCGGGTGGTGCACCTATGGCGTCGGCGATCACATGTCACACTACAATGTCAATGCCAGTGTGCCGAAGACGCTGATTCAATACCTGATCAGGTGGGTGGCTTCGTCAGGTCAATTCGACCGGACAACATCAGAGACGCTCCTCGATATCGTCGAGACGGAAATCAGCCCCGAACTGGTCCCAGGAGAAAATGGAGAAGAACCAGCACAGATAACGGAGGCAACTATTGGGCCTTACGAACTGCAGGATTTCAACAATTTCTATGTCACCCGTCTCGGCTATCTGCCAACAAAGGTCGCCTTCATGTCATACTGCGCCTGGAGAAGAAAAGATAAAGGTGTCTGGCCCGATGTGCCGGACAAGAGTAAAAATGAATACACCATAGAGGAAATCAAGCACTGGTTGCGTGTTTACCTCTTCCGCTTCTTCAAGACAAGTCAATTTAAGCGCTCCTGCATCCCCAATGGTCCGAAGATCGGCTCAGGGGGGTCCCTCTCTCCCCGCGGGGATTACCGTGCCCCCAGCGACAGTGAGGCTACCGTTTGGCTTGAAGACCTGAAAAACATACCGGAGAAAGCATAGCGAGATGAAGAGAGACTCCTTTAGTGAATTCGATGCCACCGAACTCTACTGCCCCAAATGCAAAAGGGCAGTTCCCGTGAGGAAACGACTCCTCATTGTTCTTCCCGAGGGAGACAAATACGACTACTTCTGTTCCATCTGCGGAACGTCGGTGGGGGATAAGATGGATCACCAGAGTGACAACTTCAGAATTCTGAAAAAATAGTTCCCTTATGAATAACGTTAAACGTGGGAATAACGATTGAAGATACAGGAAAGTACTGTTTTTCCGAATTAGAGACAAGATCTTTTAATGCCTTACTTTTTTGTCCCTTTTTTCTCCATCGCCTTTCGCAGCTTTTCACCGAGGATCCCCAGGGCGGATCCGCTTTCCTTCGAACCTACAGTGTCGGTGTGAACTGTCGTGCCTGATCTATCGGAGGCGGCACCCTCGTAGTATTCTCCGAGAAGTTCCCTGCTATGGATATCGTCATGACAATAGACGCAGAGATTTTCCCAATTGCTCCCATCAGGGGGGTTATTGTGATGGTTGCCGTCTTTATGATGAACCGTGAGGAGATAACGATTGGCAGCATCAAACTCCTTTCCGCATCGGGCACAGACTAGACCATGAATTGCAAGGGATTTTTCACGGTAATCTTCACCGGGGTCTTTTCGCATTCCCTCCTTTATGTCGCGGACGACATCCCCGACCGGTCTCGAACCCGCAGTATTTCCCTTCAAAACGGTCTTTCTCACCCGTTTTCCCTTGTTGCCAAAGGAAATCTTGGCCATAGATCCTCACCGCTCTTATAAAATAATGAAAGAGAGGGAGCGGTGGCTTCGAAAAGCCGCCTCTCCTTCTTTCATTTACAGAAACTTTGGCGACAATGGAGAGACAACGCCCGTTTTGAGGGCTTCTACACCACTCCCTGGGCCATCATTGCATCGGCAACCTTTACAAACCCGGCAATATTGGCACCGCTCACATAATTACCGGGGTTACCGTATTCTTCGGCAGCATTGACACATGCTGTATGGATGTCATGCATTATCCTTTTCAGATACTTATCGACCTCTTCACGCGACCAGCTCAGGCGTAAGCTATTCTGCGACATCTCGAGACCGGACACGGAAACGCCGCCCGCATTTGACGCCTTCCCCGGGGCGTAGAGAATCTTGCTCCCAAGGAAGACCTCGATGCCTTCAGGTGTCGTGGGCATATTCGCACCCTCGGCCACTATTGTTACATCGTTATTCACGAGGTTCTCGGCATCTTTGCCATTGATCTCGTTTTGCGTTGCCGAGGGAAAGGCACAATCTGCTTTATGGTTCCAGAGGGGATTATAATCGATATGTGGATCAACAGGTGTATACACGGAATCAGGGTATTTATCGGCATACTCCTTTATCCTGCCGCGCTCCACATTCTTTAGATATATTACATAGTCAAGCTTTTCCCTCGTGATCCCCGACTCGTCGTATATATATCCCGATGAATCGGAAAGGGTCATCACCTTCCCGCCCAACTCAAGAATCTTCTCCACCGTATACTGGGCCACATTACCCGATCCGGAGACGAGACAGACCTTCCCTTCTATGGAATCGTCCTTCGCTGCGAGCATCTCAGAGGCGAAATAGACGCAGCCGTAACCCGTTGCCTCGGGGCGTATGAGGCTCCCTCCCCATTGCAGACCCTTACCTGTCAAAATACCGGTAAATTCGTTCCGAAGCTTCTTATACATGCCGAAGAGATATCCTATCTCCCTTGCTCCTACACCGATATCGCCTGCCGGAACATCGGTATTAGCCCCGATATGCCTGAATATTTCACTCATGAAACTGTGACAGAAACGCATGACCTCATTGTCCGATTTCCCTTTGGGGTCAAAGTTCGAGCCGCCCTTCGCCCCCCCCATGGGGAGTGTTGTAAGAGCATTCTTGAAGGTCTGCTCAAAACCCAGAAACTTGAGTATGCTGAGATTGACAGAGGGATGGAAACGAAATCCTCCCTTATAGGGACCGATGGCACTGTTCACCTGTATACGGTACCCCCTGTTTATCTGTATTTCACCCTTATCATCCACCCAGGGCACACGAAATATAATGGTCCGCTCGGGTTCAACCATGCGCTCCAGAATTTTTGCCCTTCTGTATGCCGGATTCTTCTCCAGCACCGGTTTGACCGACTCGGCAACTTCGGTTACTGCCTGTAAAAACTCAGATTCACCTGGATTACACTCCTCACACATTCTGATAAATTCCTTCATCTACTCACTCCTTTTATAATGAAAATTGGGCATTCAGACTTTTGAACATACCTTCAAAAAAATGCCCATAGCCGGATCAACAACCATGGGATTATTTTCTATCACATTATTTCACCGATCGTCAATATGGATTTATCGATCGTCACACGCATTTGCTTATTATATAGGACATATCTGACTCTTCAGAAATGATAAATTGACTGATATAAATCCATGTGGTAGTCAAATTTTCTTGAAACCATATAATAAGAGAGGCTGCTATGATCTTAGGAATCGACGTGGGAGGGACACATACTGATGCAGTTCTCCTTGATCACTACGAGGTGAAAAAGAAGGCAAAAGTTCTCACCAACAGGGAAAATCTGCTAGATTCACTGCTTGAGGTCACTGAAGAGATACTAAGTGATGAAGGCCCCGAAATACTCGACAGGGTCGTCTTAAGCACCACTATGTCCACCAACGCTATTGTGCAGGACAAGATAAGCAAGGTGGGAATGATACTGGCAAGCGGCCCCGGCCTTCCTCCGTCGATGCTCAGGATAAACGATGATACCCATTTCGTCTCCGGCTATGTGAATCACCGCGGAGTTGAGGTTGCCGGTATCGATCACGATGAGATATCGAAAATCGCCGGAAATCTCCGTGAGAAAGGGATCGAGCACGTGGGCATAGTCGGCAAATTCTCAACGCGAGATCCACATATCGAGACGGATATCGGCGATTCGATTCATGACAAATTCAAACATATTTCCCTCGGTCACAGGATGTCGGGAAACCTCAATTTTCCCCGTCGCATCGCAACGACCTATCTCAACGCCGCCGTCTGGGATACCTATAATTCCTTCATCGATAGCATCAAAGAGTTCGTGGGAAGATTCAAAACCGATTTTCCCATCTATATCCTGAAGGCCGACGGGGGAACCTTCGAAATTGGTCAGTCGGTAAAGTGTCCCGTTCAAACCATACTCTCGGGACCCGCCGCCAGTATTATGGGAATTCTGAGCCTCACGAATTTCAAAGAAGACGCGATAGCACTCGACATTGGAGGAACCACCACGGATATCGCAATATTTGCCGGCGGCATCCCTCTTTTGGAACCGCTGGGAGTTACCATTAAAGGTCACAAGACACTTATACGGGGACTCAGGACACGTTCCATCGGCATAGGGGGAGACAGCAGGGTTGACTACGAAAATGGTGAATTAAAGATAGGCCCCGAAAGAATCGGTCCCGCGGCCGCCTTTGGCGGGCCATCACCCACGCCGACCGATGCCATGATCGTTCTTGGCCTCACCGATATAGGAGAAAAAGAAAAGGCCGAAAAGGCAATAGCAGGGATTGCCAAATCGATGAATGTCTCCCTCCATGATGCGGCAGAAACAATTTTTCATAGCGCATGCGAAACAATTACCTCGTCGGTGAGAGATATGATCGACGAGATAAACAATGCGCCTGTTTACACGGTTCACGAAATGTTCGAGGGGAAAAAAATCGAACCAACCCTGCTCTATGTCGTTGGCGGACCTGCCAACCCTATGGCACCCCGCCTGGGAGATATGCTGGGATGTACCACGCACATCCCTGAAAATGCGGAAGTAGCAAATGCCATAGGGGCCTCTCTCGCAAGAACCACGACAGAGCTCACAGTACTCGCCGATACCGAAAAGGGAACCCTGACAATTGTCGAAGAGGGAATACAGTCTGAAATACCCCGTGAATTCGAAAGGGAGGATGCCCTGAAGATCTGCATGGATAAACTCCGCGAGAGGGCAATAAAAATGGGGGCAAAAGAAGACGATCTGGAAATAGAAATCACTGAGGATCAATCCTTCAATATGGTGCGGGGCTACTATACGGCCGGAAAAAATATCAGGATCAAGGCACAGGTAAAACCAGGCCTCATCTCCAACTTTCAAAAGGGGGAAACCAGATGAACGCGAAGAAAACAGGGCTGATATTCTTTCCCGCCTTTGACTGGGCGATATCACCGACCCATCCCGAAAGGGAGGAACGGCTCCTCTATACACAGGATCAGGTATTTGAGGAAGGCCTCCTCGACCTCGACAATGTTTTCGAGTTCAAGCCGGGTCTCGCCTCCACTGAAGATATAAACCGCATCCATATATGCGTCCCCGGAGCGGAAAGTGTCATCACCGAGTCTCATCTCATCTCTGCGGGAGGGGCCATTACGGCCGCAGAAAAGGTTCTCACAAAAGAGGTGGATAACGCCTTTGCCTTAGTGCGGCCACCGGGTCATCATGCAATGAGGGTGGTCCACGGGGCACGCGGATTCTGCAACATTAATATTGAAGCAATCATGGTCGAATATATACGACATAAATACGGTCACAAAAGGATTGCCATCGTGGATACGGACTGTCACCATGGAGACGGTTCACAGGATATTTTCTGGCACGATCCCGATACCCTCTACATCTCCATACATCAGGACGGAAGGACACTCTACCCGGGCTCGGGATTTCCGAATGAGTTTGGCGGTCCCAATGCGCTCGGATATACAATAAATATCCCACTCCCCCCGAACACCTCTGACGAGGGCTTTCTCTTTGCACTTGACAACCTGATCCTCCCCATGCTGGACGAATTCAAGCCCGACCTTATTATCAATTCGGCAGGTCAGGATAATCACTATTCCGACCCGATTACCAATATGAATTTTTCAGCGAATGGTTACGCCACACTGAACGAGCGGCTCTCACCCGATATCGCCGTCTTAGAAGGCGGTTACTCCATAGAAAGCGCCCTTCCCTACGTCAATGTGGGCATCATTATGGCAATGGCGGGCCTAGATTACAGTTTTGTAAGAGAACCGGATTACAATCCGAGGGAGATAGAGCAGTCTTCTGAGATCAGCCGATATATCGAAGATGAGGTATCGCAGATCTACGAGCTCTGGAAAAACCGTCATTCCCAGAAGGCCGAGATGGTAAAGGATGCCAAATACGCTAGGCGAAGCAGGAGCATCTACTATGACACGGATGGGATTAACGAAGAGCAGGAAGAAACCGTTCGCATCTGTGACGACTGCGGAGGTATGCTCACAATCGATTCCAAGGCAAGTACGGGAAACAGAATATTTGCCGTTATCGTTCCGGGGCAGAGCTGCCCCGCCTGCAGGGAGAAGGGAGAAAAGGCCTTTGAGTCCGCAGAAACCGGACAATACGACTATGTGTATTTTCAGGACAGGGACAGGAATATCTTTATCGTAAAATAGCTTCTCACTGTCATAAATAGCAGTTTTTTCTCTGTGCCTTTGTGCCTCTGTTACTCTGTGTCTTTGTCACTTTGTGCCTCTGTACCTTTGTGCCTTTGTACCTCTGTTACTCTGTGCCTTTGCAACTTTGTGCCTTAATAAATGATGGAAAATAAATTTGACGATCTTGTAAAAATAATGGAGCGGTTACGCTCCCCCGATGGGTGTCTCTGGGACAGGAGCCAGACAAAGGAGGATATAGGAAAGTACCTCTTAGAAGAAGCTCACGAGGCCATCGACGCGATTGAGGAAGGAAAAAGCGAGGCCCTCAGGGAAGAACTCGGCGATGTCCTCTTTCAGATCCTCTTCCTTGCGAGAATGTCCGAAGAGTCCGGCGAATTTGATATCTCCGACGTGATCGATACAATATCCGAGAAAATGATTCGCCGCCATCCCCATGTTTTCGGGGACACGACCGTCGAGAGCGTCGACGAGATCAGGTCAAACTGGGAAGAGATAAAGATACGAAGCGAGGGTAAACCCGACAGGAAGGGCTCTCTTTCTTATAAAATACCCCGTTCCCTCCCGTCGCTTGCGAGGGCAAAGAAAATCACCGAACGCGCATCAATGGTCGGTTTTGACTGGGATAAAAAAGAAGGAGTCCTTGAAAAAATTGAGGAAGAGCTTGAAGAGTTGAAAGCTGCCCTTGGGAAAGATGGAGGGCCCTTAATAAAAGAAGAGATCGGGGACCTTCTCTTTTCCATCGTCAATCTGTGCAGATTCACCGATGTTGAACCGGAAGAGGCCCTCCGATTTTCCATTGCTAAATTTATTAAACGGTTCGCCTTCATCGAAAAAAGCCTGAAAGACGAGGGGAAGACACTCGAAGAGTCCTCTCTCGAAGAAATGGACCGGCTCTGGGATATCGCAAAGTCGAGAGATGATGCCAAACGATAAGATGAAGGAATCATAGTAATGAAGTTGTTGTTATGTGTCATAGGTCTGGTATTGATTATTGAGGGACTCCCCTATTTCGCCTTTCCCGAGAAGATCAAGTCCTACCTCATGAAGGTCCATGAAATACCTGACAACACCCTGAGAATTCTCGGCCTCGCCTCCGTTGTTGCCGGACTGATTCTCGTATATTTCGGGAGAAAGTAGAACCTCAGGGAGGACCGTTCCGCAATAGTGAGGGAGAGCAAACTCCACACCATGAAAGAACGGAACCGGCGTATACCCTCGCAACAAAATAATAACCGTTACGATTACCTATTGACTTTAAAGTTTTTTTCTGATTATTTCCCTCAGTTCGCAACTATGAAAACAGAAGATTTTTACTACAGGCTTCCGGGAAGCCTCATTGCACAGAAACCCTCCGATCTGAGAGATCATTCGAGAATGATGGTCGTTGACAGGGAAAAGGGGTCTGTGGAATTGAGACATTTCTATGAAATCGCCGAATTCTTCGAGAAGGGAGATACCCTGGTCATTAATGATTCCAGGGTAATACCGGCACGGCTTTTCGGAACAAAATCGACGGGAGCGACCATCGAGATACTCCTCCTTGCGAAACATGGTGCTCCGGAGCGATGGGATGTGCTCCTTCGACCGGCCAAGAGGGTAAGAATCGGAACGGAGATATCGTTCAATGACGGGACATCTGCCCTGGTTGTGGAACGAAGGTCGGAAAAAAAATGGATTCTCGACTTTCATACTAAGGACGACTTTGACCTCTTTCTGAAACGGAACGGACGTGCCCCTCTTCCCCCTTATATAAAGAGGAAAAAGGATGGTGGCAACAATGATCTTGATCAGGAACGATATCAGACTGTCTATGCGAAAATGCCGGGGTCCGTGGCGGCTCCCACGGCGGGGCTCCACTTTTCCGAGGAGATCCTTGAAAAACTGGAAAAACGCGGAGTAGATATTGTCAGGGTCACGCTCCATGTCGGATATGGAACGTTTCTCCCGATAGAAACGGCCAATATCGAAGACCACACGATGGAGGAGGAATCCTACGAAGTTTCAACAGTGGCGGCAGAAAAGATCGGAAAGGCACAAAGGATAACGGCCACGGGGACCACATCCGTCAGAGTCCTTGAATCGGCAACGGACCCGGAGGGCATGGTACGGTCGGGAAGCGGACATACGGATCTCTTCATATATCCAGGGTACGACTTCAAGAAGGTGAACCGACTCATCACCAATTTTCATCTTCCTCAATCATCCCTTTTCCTCCTCACCTGCGCCTTTGGGGGAAAAGAATTAATAGAGAAGGCCTATAAGATCGCCGTGGAAGAAGGATTCAGATTTTACAGTTACGGCGATTGTATGCTGATAGTATAAGGGTTGGACTGAAACATGAAGCCCACATTCGAACTTTTAAAAAAAGACAAGACATCGAAGGCCAGACTGGGAAAGCTCACTACACCCCATGGTACGATCGACACGCCCGTTTTTATGCCAGTGGGAACCCAGGGGACGGTAAAGGGCCTTGTTCCTGAAAGAGTAAAGGAACTGGGAGCGCAAATCATCCTTGGAAACACCTACCACCTCTACCTCAGGCCCGGCCATGAACTGATAAGGAACTTTGGTGGACTGCACAGGTTTATGAACTGGGACGGCCCCATACTGACTGACAGCGGCGGCTTTCAGATCTACAGTCTCGCCACATTGAGGAAACTGGAAGAAGAAGGGGCAACCTTTCAGTCACATATAGACGGGTCAACCCACTTTATAGGCCCCGAAAAATGTATAGAGATTCAGGAGGCGATAGGCTCTGATATCATGATGTGTCTCGACGAATGCCTGCCCTACCCTGCCACACGCGACTATGCCCAAAAATCACTCGCCATGACCACCAGGTGGGCAAAAAGGTGCAAAGCTGCAAGAAAAAGTGACAATCAGGCCCTCTTCGGTATCTCCCAGGGTGGCATGTACGGAGAACTCAGAAAGAGGGGAATAGAAGAGCTTACCAATATCGGTTTCGACGGCTATGCCCTCGGTGGGCTCAGCGTCGGCGAGCCCAAAGAACTCATGTGGGAGACGGTAGAAAAGTCTGCACCCCTTCTGCCTGAAGAAAAACCGAGATACCTTATGGGTGTTGGAACTCCGGAAGATATCGTGGAGTGTGTCCGCTGCGGGATCGACATGTTCGACTGTGTCATGCCGACAAGAAATGCAAGAAACGGAATGTTATTTACAAACGGGGGAAAGGTTGCTATAAGGAATTCCCATTATCGGGACGATGGATCACCCCTCGACAGTGAATGTGATTGCTATACCTGTAAAAACTATTCCAGGGCCTATCTCAGGCACCTGTTTGTCGCCAGGGAAATCCTGGCGATCGTTTTGAACACGATCCACAACGTCAGGCATTTTACACGCCTGATGGAGAGAATACGAGAGGCGATTAAAAACGACGATTACGAAAACTTCAGGAGAGATTTTAAGTCTAAGAACTCCGATTTAGATACAGACTGAGACTTTAAAAACGCTCGGGATTAACTCGGAAAGAGGAGGAAACAAAAAATGAATAGTATAGCATATGCTATGGGAGGTGCCGGACAGGGCGGAGCGGGAGCTCAGGGTGGCGACATGCATTTTATCATCGTGATGGCCGCAATCTTTGCCATCTTCTATTTTCTTCTTATCAGGCCTCAGCAAAAGAAGCAGAAGGAAGTAAAGGCAATGATTAGTAATCTTGGTCACGGCGACGCAGTTGTAACCTCCGGCGGTTTGCACGGAAAGATAACGGGGATAACGGATCAGATTGTAACCCTTGAGGTATGTGACAAGGTACGGGTAAAGGTATCAAGGGGCAATATTGCGGCAGTAACACAAAAGGGAGCAGCAAAGGAATAATACGTCGAAAGGGGTGCCGATGTTTGACAAGAATATTAAGATAAGGGCGATCATTGCACTTTCAGTGATAGCAATAGCGTTATTTTACCTTACGCCGTCATTAACTGAAAGTCTTCCCGGTTTCTGGAAAAATAATCTTCCCACTGATAAGATTCATCTTGGTCTCGATCTTCAGGGGGGAATGCACCTCGTCCTGGAAGTGGAAACTGAAAAGGCAGTAGAAAACGCAACGGAGAGGATATCAAACGACCTGAAGGAAGTCCTCATGAAAAAGAAGGTCAGGTTCAGACACCTTGACCGCACAGAAGGAACAACCATTATGGTCGACCTCAGGGACTCGGAGGCAAGAGGCCAGTTTGACAGGATCCTGGAAGAGGATTTTCCCACCCTCGAGATCGAATCCTCGGAAATCATTGAAGGCCAGGAACGGGTCTTTATGAAGATAGCTGCCAAGCAGGCCGAGACCATCAAGAAATTTGCCGTGGAGCAGAGTCTTGAAACGATACGGAACAGAGTGGATCAATTCGGCGTTTCCGAACCGGAAATTATCCCTCAGGGAAAAGACCGCATACTGATTCAGCTTCCGGGCGTAAAAGATCCGCAGAGGGCCATCAACCTCATAGGTAAGACAGCCCTCCTTGAGTTCAAGCTCCTGGACGAAGAACACAGCGTCGACGATGCCCTGCGCGGCACCATACCTCCGGGCAGTATTGTTTTATACGGCTACAAGATCGACCCCGACACACAGCGAAGGAAAAAGGTACCCTATCTGCTCAAGAAGAAGACCCTCCTCACAGGCGACGCGCTTGAGGACGCCAAGGTAAGGATCGGAAACAGATTTGGTGAGCCCTATGTAGGACTCACGTTCGACTCCCAGGGCGCACGGGATTTTGACAGGATAACCGCACAAAACGTCAATAAGCGGCTGGCCATTGTCCTTGATGAGGTCGTCCACTCTGCACCGGTTATACAGGAGAGGATATCGGGCGGACAGGCCCAGATTACCGGCACATTCACCATGGAAGAGGCCCGCGATCTCGCCATTGTCCTCAAGGCAGGCGCCCTTCCCGCACCGGTAATAATACTCGAACAGAGAACGGTTGGGCCATCACTCGGCCAGGATTCTATCGACAAGGGACTCTTGTCCATTATTGTGGGAAGCATAATGGTAATACTCTTTATGGTTGCCTACTACAGGCTGTCGGGTTTCATAGCCAACATGGCCCTCATAATGAATATCATCATTATTATGGGTGCTCTCGCCGCCTTCAAGGCCACCCTCACACTTCCGGGTATTGCGGGCATTGTTCTCACTATCGGCATGGCCGTCGACGCCAATGTTCTTATCTTTGAGAGGATTCGGGAGGAAGCGCGGCTCGGAAAATCGCCGAATGCGGCGATCGACAGCGGATACGCCAAGGCCCTTATCACAATAGTCGATGCAAATATCACGACCCTTATCGCAGCCCTGGTCCTCTTTCAGTTCGGCACTGGACCCGTCAAGGGATTTGCCGTCACGCTCAGCATCGGCATAATAAGCAGCATGTTCACTGCTATTTTTGTGACGCGAATTGTTTACGACTATTTCGTCTGGCACAGAAAAATAAAAATGGTCAGCATATAGGAGACATCGATGGAACTTATAAAACCAGGAATAAATCTGAATTTCGTCGGAAGGATGAAGCTCGCCTCCATTGCGTCTGTTATTGTGGTCATCATAAGTATTGTATCTCTGCTATTCCACGGCGGTCCTAATCTCGGGATCGATTTTGCGGGAGGAACACAGGTACAGATCAAGTTTGAAAACAAAACCGAAGTGAAGGACATACGGGATTCCCTCTCAACAATCAGCCTCGGCAAGAGTGTCATTCAGCAGTTCGGATACGAGGATAACAACGAGTTTCTGATAAAAACAGAGAAGTCAAGCTCCGAGATAAAGGGACTCTCGAGCAGCATCGAAGAGGCACTTACCGTTCAGTTCGGGAAGGACGCCTTTGAGGTACGGAGGGTCGAGGTTGTAGGACCCAAGGTCGGCAAGGACCTGAGGCAGAAGGGTATGCTGGCCATGATTTACGCAATCATAGGGATACTCATCTATATCACCTGGAGATTCGAATTCCGGTATGCAATAGGTGCAATAATTGCCCTGATCCACGACGTCCTTATTACAGTGGGAATTTTTTCTCTCCTTGGTAAGGAATTTTCTCTCCCTATCATCGCCGCACTCCTTACGATAATCGGTTATTCACTTAACGACACCATCGTCGTATATGACAGGATAAGGGAAAACCTGAGAAAGGCAAGAAGACAGAAGCTGGGCGAGGTGGTAAACTCAAGCATAAACCAGGTCTTGAGCAGAACCATACTGACATCGGGTACGACACTCCTTGTGGTAGGCGCGCTCTTTTTCCTCGGTGGTGCTGTGATCCACGACTTCGCCTTTGCCCTTCTCGTGGGAGTAGTAGTAGGTACCTATTCATCAATGTTTATTGCCAGTCCCACCATTCTTGCCTGGGAAACTGTTTGGCCATCGAAGAAAAAGAGGAAATAAGCAACGTGTCTCCCCTTGCAACAGCAGGCCTGACGCTATTTATTCTCCTACTGTTTGCTGGGATTTTTATTACGGTATTCGGGTTTCCCGGGACATTTGTCATTCTGACAGATGTCATTATCTACTCCTGGATAACCGGTTTTGAAGAAATAGGGCTTGCGATAATTCTCATACTCGCTGTTATTACCCTCGCAGCGGAATCTGTCGATTTTTACCTCGGCATGAAAGGTGCCAAGAAATACACACCTTCAAGAACGGCGGTTTTTGCCTCACTGGCAGGTGGTATTGTCGGGGCAATTGTAATGACACGTATTTTTTTGGGCCTGGGGACCGTAATCGGCATCTTTCTTGGCGGTTTTTCCGGTGTACTTATCGCAGAGATCATGGAAGAGAGAAGGCTGAAACCGGCCTTCAGGGCAAGTTACGGGGCCCTGTCAGGAAGAATCGCAGGGGTACTGACAAGGGGTTTCTCCGCGATAGTTATGACGGTCATTGCCATGTCAAAAATATATTCCTAAGGATAAAGGATATGAAGATCAACAAGAACATCGTTAAAGAGTATGCGGAAACAATCATTATCGCGATACTTATCGCACTCTTTATAAGAACCTTTCTGGTTCAGGCCTTCAAGATTCCTTCAGGTTCTATGAAGGAAACGCTTCTTATCGGCGACCATATCCTTGTCAGCAAATTCATCTACGGAATAAAGATTCCCTTCCTGAGAAAGACCATAGTCCCCATAAGTGACCCCGAACAGGGAGACATTATCGTTTTCATATACCCGATAGACAGGTCGAAGGATTTCATCAAAAGGGTCATTGCCGTTGCCGGCGACACCATAGAGATAAAAGACAAAAAGATCTTCATCAATAGCTCCCTCTATAACGACGGACATGGAGTCTATACCGATAATCTGATATTTCCACGTGCCATGCAGCCCCGTGACAATTTCGGTCCTGTAACAGTACCCGAGGGGTCTCTCTTCGTAATGGGGGACAACCGTGACCAGAGTCTTGACAGCAGGTTCTGGGGATTCGTGAATCTGAAAGACGTCCTCGGCAAGGCCTTTGTCATATACTGGTCTTGGGACGGGAAAAATCATGGTCCCCGCTGGAGCAGGCTGGGACATATCATAGACTAAAATGGCTTGACATAGAATGCGGGTATTGTTATAATTTTCGCTGAAAGTTGTCAGTAAATTAAAAGAGGAAGAGTTATGATCCTTACGTTTCTTTACATGCAATATTTTTAAAAGGTCTTCTCATTCAACGGGAAGGCCTTTTTTTTTTGGATTAATCAGCTTTTT
>Ga0208905_1000791_pt1 | contig 15995 bp, 22 predicted proteins | sample AntAceMetag02UKS_FD_184776 | JGI IMG/M metagenome (GOLD analysis project Ga0208905, IMG submission 184776) | Saline lake microbial communities from Ace Lake, Antarctica - Antarctic Ace Lake Metagenome 02UKS (SPAdes) (version 2) | ecosystem: Environmental > Aquatic > Non-marine Saline and... | reverse complement strand
ATCTGTTACTGGTCAGGGATGGTCTGGTTATCCGGTTTTAGACCTCTGAGAGTCCTGTATGCTGCCGGCCCGACAAAACGTATCAGAATCTTCTATCGAATATCAGTCTCTGTCTTTGTCTCCAGCATTCGCTGAATATCGGTGGTAATTTTTGAATCAGAAGAAAAAATACCGACAAGTGCATGAATCTGACGAATCGTTTCAGGATGGAGTTCATGCTCCATATAACAGGCGTCTGAATCTGCGATAGGTTCCGGCACCTGAATCAGCATTAAAAACTGCTTGAGGGTATCATGCCGGAATTTAATGACCTCCGCACGCTCCCTGCCCCTGGATTTTAGTGTTACACCCTCATAAGGTCGGTATTCAACCAGCCCCATCTTATGCAGTTTCCGAAACATCTCAACCACACTTGACGGACTAAGATCCAGTTCCTCTGCCACATCCTTCGTACGGGCGTATCCTTTCTCCAGAGAGACATTTAAGATCGCTTCAAGATAGTCTTCTGCCTTTCTGCTCAGATTCATTTCATTTCTATTTTGATTCATGATTTAAAAAAATGTTCTCTATTATCGTTTCATTCATCCGGCAAGTCCCGTTTTGATTCATCAGAGTTCCATGTGTACACGCCATACGCCAGCAGAAATGTGAACGGCAACAGGAGAACTGCCGGTGTATACGGAGGCAGAAATCCGCTGAAAAACCCATACAATGAATTAAAGAACGCCGGAGTCTCTTCACCCGCAGGAATATTCTCACAAACCGTTGCGAAGATATCAGTAAAAGCTATGATCCAGACCATAACCGCTCCAAGAAACGCCTTACTAAACTGCTGTAGTTGGTAGATATTCTGTGCCCCACTCAGCATCAGAATGCCGCCAAACGTCAGAACAAGACCTCCCCACGCCCACCGGAAGAAATCATCGCCGCCAATGGTCAGGATGCCGATTTCTATACTATTCAGCACACCTGCCCACACCAAAATGTCGGCTATTCCAAATGCAAGTGCTACAGAACCCAGAAGGGCTACATATATTGTTGTTAAACTGATTTGTTCTTTCATTTACGCCACCCCCAGTAGGATGCCAATCGCATGGATAAGACCTCCATAGGCGAAAACAACAACTGCCAGGGCAGCAATCGCTGCCAGAAGTTCACGCCACCCCTCCCGTAACATCACAACAAAGGTCGCAACACACGGGAAGTAGATTGAGATCAACACGACCGAGGTAATCATCTGATATGGTGTCATTGCAATGGTTGAAAGCTGTGCAACAGCCAGATCTTTTCGTAAGAATGCGGCAACCAGTGGGCCGACGGTTTCTTTCGGCACTCCAAACCAAGTGACAAAGAGCGGGGCCAGCAGATCCGCAAGAGCCTGAATAACACCTGTTAAATAGAGCACATTCACCAGCAGAACGCCTGCCAGCACAAACGGCACTGCGTTGAGGAAAAATCCCTTTGTCCTATTCCAGAGCTTTTTTATCACATTATCCCACATCGGCCAGCGATACTGTGGTATATCAATAAGAATCTCCGGGTTGCTTCCGGGAATGACTTTGCTTAAGATATACCCAAAGATAGCAAACCCGAGAATCAGGTATAACATAACCCATCCGATTGTATCCGGAATGACATCCAGCATCACACCGAGCTGTGCACCGCAGGGAATGAAGATCGCAAGCAGCGTCATCATGATAAAGCGCTGTTTTTTTGTCTCCAGGTTCCGGGTCGCCGTCACTGCCGGTACATTACAGCCAAGGCCAAGAATCATCGGGATAATGGCATAGCCATGTAAACCGATCCGGTGTAGGACGGTATCCATCAGCGTCGCAAGACGGGGCAGATAACCGGAGTCCTCAAGGATTGTCATCATCAGGTAGAAGATAAACACCGCCGGTAGAACAACCCCGATTGCGACAAACAGTCCGGAGGTCAGCATGCCGAAGGCTTCAAAGCAGTTATTAGCCAGCGGATCACCTACAAAAAGGAAGTAGAGAATACTGTTGGGGTCGGGCCAGACATTCTGTAACCAGGGCAGCCAATAATTGTCAAATAATTTGACCATAAATCCATCAGTGACAAGAGCGCCGGCAAACGAGCTGAAGACACTCCAGAATGCATAGAGTACACCCAGTGCGATAGGAATACCCGTCAGAGGTTTTACAGTGAGTTCACCAAGCACATCTCCCAGAGTCTGCCGGTAGGTTCCTTTGGAGACTGTTCGCTTCGCAATCAGATCAACAAGTTCCCAGCGCTGATCACATGGAATTGTCATTTCATACACCCCCCACAACCGGAACAGCCGAAGGACGGTCTGGTTCCTGTGCTTTATTCTGAGCCCTGTCCTGAATTTCAGAGATGACTGCCGGACGGGCTCTGGAGAGCATCATACCAAGATCTTTAAGTCCTTCACCGGTGATTGCCGAGGTAGGCACCACAGGAACACCGAAAATTTTCTGAAGCTGCTTACTGTCAACAGCGATGTGTTTGTCATGGGCCGAATCGATCATATTAACGGCAACGAGGGTCGGGTTGCCCTGTTCTAATACCTCAAGTCCTAGGTAAAGCCCCCGTTCAAGCCGTGTTGCGTCAAGGACCAGAAGCACAATTGCTTCGGGATTGTTCTGCAGAATAGTAACAGCTACTTCTTCGGCGGCGTCCCTGGCATCAAGTGAGTACGCTCCGGGAACATCAATAATTTCGTAATTTTCCCGGTTTTGCATAAAAGAACCCCGGGTGACATCAACAGTGGTTCCCGGATAATTCGAGACGACAGCACTTGCTCCGGTGAGTCTGTTAAAAAGTGCACTCTTTCCGACGTTGGGATTTCCCATCATCAGAACCGTTATTTTCCCGGATTTATTCTTCTCTTTCATAGAATATTTACTCTTCATACTCTAGATCAATAACAATCTGTTCTGCGGTCGATAGACCCATCGCCACTTCCATACCATCAATAACGATGACAACCGGACCTTTTATGGGTTGGTGGGTAATCATTCTGATTGATTTTTTCAGCCTGACACCCAGACGGTTGAGTTCATGTTCAGGAAGATCGATACGATGTATGATACCAGTCTCACCAAACGCTAAATCTGATAATCTTTTTTTCATTGGTATACCTTCTGCACCTGAATTTTCCGTGCCATACCTCTTCCGAGCACCAGTGTGTTGGCGCCGATTCGTATAACAACCGGTCCGCATCTTCCGGACAAAAGTGTAAAACAACGTCCTTCTGTCAGACCACGTAAGATAAGCTGCTGATGCAGGCCATGCCCGCCATCAATGGAAAGAACGCGGGCAGAATCACCTTCGGATAGTTCAATAAGCTGCATTTTTGTAGGCCAACCGTTCTGTTTTTTGGTGCTATTCAACAAAGCCCGTATTTATTTTGGAAATGCACTGAGATTGAGGAGAATTTTGGAATATTTCAAAAACCGTGATTTTTCTGCTATTTTTTCACCAGATAGCGCCCGGAACAGTTGTTTCATACATCTTCCTGAGGGGGAGGAGATGAGGAGAGGGAAGGGAATACGGAATATTTGGTTTTCTGAAGCAAATTCCGATATGAACCGGCATTTTAATGCAAAACAGAAAAAATCACGGGCAGGGTTCATCTGTCTCGAAATGCCTACTAGAATGTATGCACCAAGAGGATCAAAACATGGAAATGAGAAAAATTATGAAAATGCCTGAAGGGAATCGTCTTCAGGCAGAACCGCTGGCCATTCAAAATGAGAGCGGTAGTCGTATGGAAAATATTTCTGAGCTCTATGAACAGGAAATGCTGAGGATGATGTCATTCCCCTGGTTTCTGATGGGATAAAAATGAGCAACATTACCTCTGTCCGGGGTGGTTCTTTTGAAGAACTTCCACAACAGTCCCGTGTGATTCTTATGGAACTTTTGTCAGATACATCGAAAAAGCACCGGAGAATTCCCAGGGTCTGATTCGCAGAAAATTTTACATCGATCAAAAGGGGGTGCTATAATGTGACCAAAAGGATTAGCCGGAGTCCTGTCATCCGGTTTAATGATTTATTGCATCAGCAATGAATTGGGCTACATCCAGTCTACAGCGGGTAGATTTGTTACCACACACAGTATATCGCGACACATGGCAAATATTCGGGGGAGGACACTGCCCAATGTCTTTCCTTTTTGGACGATGACGGCGTCTTTTTTTTACTCTTTATCACCTCCACAACCCAACTGGAATTCTGAGTCAGGCATCGAATTTTTGGATTCATTCTGAGCTATTAATCCAGATGGTTTCATAGCAACTGGATGGCAGTAATTATCCATAGTATTAAAGCCTAACTTTGCCACTTTGAGTTCAATTACCCCAAGAGTTCATCCACTAAATCGATCAAAATTTCCAATTTTTAGTCTGGATAATCTATTTGACAGTTCAGGATTTTACCCACACCAAATCACGAAATCGCCCAATTATACCTCAAAATCATCGTGTTAATGGGCTCAAAATTGGAGTGGATGTACTTTTTTGTCTTCCGCATCCACAAATCAACAGTTACTGTCAAATTCGATAATGATTTTTTGATGAATTTTGTTGACGTATGCCTCAGTTCAGGAATTTCAAATTTAATCAGTGAGACAAATAGCTGTGCAATAAATCCGATGATTAACACTCCGTAAATGATGCTGTTCATCCATACTGGCAAAGTTAGGTTAAAGTACCGCTTTCCCTCTGGATTGTGCCCGGAATCATTCCTGGATAATTCCCCTCCACCAACTCTGCTTCCCAAAGTTAATTAAGAACCAGAACAAGATAATCTGTCGATGAGCATCGTTTACGATATCCCAATTCCCGCAGATGTCCCGGAGAGTGCCCGGGCCACGTTTGCCCAGAATTACATGATGATTACCCACGCCAGCGGTCGTCTCATGCTGTTTGCCGGTGACCAGAAGATCGAGCACATGAACGGCGATTTCTACGGTGAGGGCATCCACGCCGACGACGCTGACCCGGAACACCTGTTCAGGATTGCAAAGGAAGGCCGGATTGGTGTGTTCGCAACCCAGATGGGTCTGATTGCCCGCTACGGTGAGGATTATCCTAGCGTGCCGTATCTGGTCAAGCTCAACTCGAAGACCAATCTGGTTGGCAAGGATCAGATGGATCCGTACTCTTCACAGATTACAACGGTCGATCAGGTAGCCCGACTCCGTGACCAGACAAGCCTTCTTGTTGCTGCTGTGGGCTATACCGTCTACCTCGGCAGTGAGTTCGAACACAAGATGCTTGAGCATGCCGCACGCATCATAAATGAGGCCCATCAGTATGGTCTGATTGTTGTTCTCTGGGTCTATCCCCGTGGAAAAGCCGTGAAAGACGAGAAAGACCCGCACCTGATTGCCGGCGCTACCGGTGTCGCTGCCACGATTGGCGCCGACTTCGTGAAAGTGAATGCACCGAAAAAGGACGGCTCAAGCGCAGCTGATCTGCTCAAAGAAGCAACCGTTGCCGCGGGCCGGACCAGGGTCGTCTGCGCTGGTGGCTCCTCAGTCTCCGCCGAGGATTTCCTCCAGCAGCTCTATGACCAGATTCACATCGGTGGGGCGTCTGGTAATGCTACCGGCAGAAACGTCCACCAGAAATCGTTTGAAGAGGCCGTGAAGATGTGCAACGCCATCTCTGCAATTACTGTGGATAACGCTGACGTTCAGACGGCAGTGAAAATCTATAACGAATAATCTTTTTTTCTGGCTCTGCTTCAGCGGGCCAGCTCTAGTTCTATAGGGCAGTGATCTGATCCCTGAATGCCGTCAAGAATATCCGCCCCTTTCACCTTTGGTAGCAGTCCGTTACTCACAAAGAAATAGTCAATCCGCCACCCGACATTTCGTTCCCGGGCGCCGGAGCGATAACTCCACCATGAATAGCGGTCCGGTTCGGGATGGAAGTGCCGGAAGGTATCAACAAATCCGCTTTCAGTCATCCGGTCAATCCATGCCCGTTCTTCCGGCAAAAACCCTGAAATTGCCTCATTCTCTTTCGGGCGTGCCAGGTCGGCGTGCTGGTGAGCGGTGTTGACATCACCACAGAGTACGACCTGTTTTCCCTTACGGAGGTAGGCGGTCATGACCTCAAGGCAGGACTCGTAGAATGCCATCTTATACTCAAGACGTTCGCTGCTGGCCTTGCCGTTGGGGAAGTAGATATTAAACAGCGTGAAACCGGGATATTCGGCAATAATTGTCCGTCCTTCGGCATCGAATTTTGGGATGCCCAGACCCCGCTTGATGGAAATGGGTTCTTCTTTGGTATAGATGGCCACGCCGCTATATCCACGCCGCTCTGCCGGGACAAAGTACGAGTAGTAGCCTTTCGGGTGGCGGATGGTGGATGAAAGCTGGTCTTCTGTCGCCTTAATCTCCTGTAGACAGAGCATATCCGGCTGGTCTGCGGTGATATAGTCGAGAAATCCCTTCTTTGCAACCGCCCGGAGGCCGTTGACGTTCCATGAGACAAGGCGGCAGGTTTCGGTCATGAGCGTTCTTTGTTATGCTCTTTCATATGAGTGGATAAATCGCTCGGTTCGGTGCCGAATCCTTCATCACCGGAAAGGACGTATCCTTCATGCAGAGAGAGACTGATGAAGGTAAAAATCTGTGGCAACACCCGACCCGAAGACGCTGCCTATGCCGCACAACTGGGCGCTGATTTCGTGGGCGTGGTGATGAAAAGTGAGGACTGTTCACCGCGTTCGGTCGATGTTGAGGCGGCACAGGCCGTTTTTGCCGCTGCCGGTCCGGGGGTGAAGACTGTTGTCATAACCCACACAACCCGTGAGGAGGATCTCGAAGAGATTGCCCGTGCCCGCCCGGATTATATCCAGATGATGCATCCGTTTGTTATCCGGGAAGACTGGCCCTGGAAGGTTATCCGGGTCATTGGCCGGGGCATGGCCATTCCTGATGACTGTGATATGGTTGCGGTGGATGAGAGCATGGGGGCCGGCATTCCATTCGACCCGACTTTTGCTGCCCGTATCGTGCGTGAATCGACCCTGCCGGTGATGCTGTGCGGTGGCATCAATGCTGAAAATGTGGGGCAGGCTATTCGTGAAGTGGGTCCGGCGGTGATTGACCTCTGTTCGGGACTTGAGGCGTCTCCGGGGAAAAAAGATCGGCAGAAGATGAACGCCTTTTGCGAGGCAGTGCGCCAGGCAACCCGTGAGGAATAACCCGGCACATTTCATTCATTATTCGTAGTATTATTGTGCAGTCTCTTCTTCAGACCATTCGCCGAGCTCGTCAGAAAATGGTAAGAGGGCTTTCACCAGCGGACGGGGCGTTCCCTGTGTGGTATGCTCACCCGTAAACGCAATCTCCAATTCCATCGGGAACATACTCAGGCGGGGGACAAATTCCGGGTCCGACTCCTTCACAAACTCCATGAAGGTCGGCAGGAGAATAAAGGGCCGCTCAAATTCTGAGATGCCATCGAAGGCGATCAGGTCATCCTCATAACGGGAATTTTGTGCCAGTTCAGTCTCAAAATAGAGCACGATATCAACCATATAACGCCCGTTTAGTTGTAACAGATCACGGAAGTCTGTGGTTTCGCCGACGTTAATGCCAAGCTTCTCAAACTTTTTCTCGGTAGTATCGCCCGGTGCCTTGTCAAAAGAACGCTTTTTCATAACTCTAACCTCTCCTGCCTTTCATATCTGTGGGACAATTTCATAAGTTCTGTGGTTTCTGCCATCTGGTAGGTGTCTCCCGTTCCTTTTGGCCGGTGGCCCTCAGACCCGTTTCTTATCCCAGAACGTGTCTTTCGCTTCCGGCACACAGTCCAGTTGTGGTGAGTAGGGTTTGATGTCCAGAATCGGGGTGCCTTCAAGGACGTCCAGACCCCGTAATGTGAGCGTTGTCCCCTCAACCTTTAGCAGTTTACCAATCTCAAAAGCGATGGGATTCGGGCGTGCGGGTGAACGGCGGGCAAATACACCATGCGGTTTGTTGGTGGTTCTTCTTTCATGAGGGGAGATAATCTGTAACAGGTCCCGTTCTGCACGGTCAAACCAGCAGAGGAGAATCAGGTGACTATTGTCCTCAATACTTTCAAGAGCCTGAGCATATTCCGGGAAAATTTCAGCCGTGCAGACGATCCCTGTATTGCGGCCCTGATGGGGCGCTTCTCCCCTAGTTTCGAGCGGAGAATGGAGGATGCCGACGGGGGTGCAGGTAACCGGAGGGAGTTTCATGACAGCCAGATGTTCGTCGGTTCAAATCATTAATGTATGTTCAGATGGATAATGAAGAGTGATGGGTGAGAGTATGAGTGTGCAGAATATGATGCGTCTGATGGCCTCAAAAGTGGACGAGGCAGCAGATTCCATTTCAGATAACGAGGTTGACGGGTTTATCGGGGAAATCCTGGACGCACCACGTATTTTTGTGATTGGCGCCGGGCGGTCGGGACTCGTTGCAAAAACTTTCGCGATGCGGCTGATGCATCTGGGTATGAAAGCCTATGTGGTCGGTGAGACGATTACGCCGGCGATGGAAAAACACGACCTGATTATCGCGTTTTCAGGCTCGGGTGCTACCAAAATGGTTGCCGAACTCTGTGAAACCGCCCGGAACATCGGCGGACGCATTGCACTTGTCTCCTCAAATCGCGATTCACGTATCGGGAAGATTGCCGATAGTGTCGTCGTGGTCGAGAGTCACCGGGACCAGCTGCCCGACGATTCGGCGGATTTTGGCATTGGCCAGATAACGGGCGACATTCATACGTCCTTTGCCCCCTTAGGTACCCTGTTTGAGACGACAGCGCTGGTCTTTGCTGACTGCACCATCTCAGCGATTATGGATCTTCTCCACTGTGAGGAGTGTGACCTTAAGAGTCGTCACGCGAATATCGAATGAGCTAGTACAGGAGCAGATCATGACAGGCAAACATCGAATTGCAGAGCGCGTACGTGATACAGATTTCTCAGGCGTACGCAAATTTTTTGAGGCAGTCCCTCCCGGTTCTATTTATCTGGGTATCGGCCAGCCGGACTTTCAGACCCCTGAACATATCAAAGAGGCTGGAATTGAGGCCATACGGCAGAATAAAACCGGATATACTCCAACCAATGGAATTCCTGAACTCTGTGGTGCCATCTCAGAGAAATGCCGCCGGGAAAACGGCCTTTCGTATGCGCCGGAGCAGGTGATTGTCACCGCCGGGGCGTCTGAGGCCATCTATATTGCACTCCAGACGCTCGTTGAGAACGGTGATACGGTGCTCTGCCCGGAACCGGGATTTGTGATCAACGCCTCGGCCACCCAACTGGCGAACGGAAACGCGGCGTTCTACCCCCACACGCCGGATATGCACATCGATGTGGAAGCTTGCAAAGAGCGGATGGACGGCGCACGGGTGATTATCATCAATTCACCACGGAATCCGACCGGAGCGGTGGAATCAGAGGAGACGATACGCGCTGTGGTGGAATATGCAGGTGATAAAGGCGTCACTGTCATCTCTGACGAGGTGTATGAGCATTTCGTCTATGAAAAACCGCACGTCTCCTGTGCCCGGTTTGGCGAGGACGTGATTACCGTTAATGCGACCAGCAAGACTTACGCGATGACCGGCTGGCGGATTGGTTTCGTGGCGGGTCCACTGGACTATATAGAGCAGATGAAGAAGGTCCACATGTTTAGTCAGGTGAACGCTACTTCGATTGCGCAATATGCTGCCCTTGCTGCCTATTCCGGCCCGCAGGACTGTGTTATTGCAATGCGAGAGGAGTATCGCCGTCGCCGCGACCTGCTCCTTGCCGGGCTTGCCGGATGCGGGTATGAATGTACACCGCCTGAAGGGGCGTTCTATCTCTTTGCAAATCTGGGGCCGGACGGTCATGCAGCCTTTAAGAAGGCCGGTGTAATTGGCATTCCCGGTGAGGTGTTCGGTGCCTCGACAGCGGATTATCTGCGTCTGAGCTACGCGGCGTCTGAGGCGACGCTTAAAGAAGCGATTCGTCGGCTTGAAGCGGTATCGGCATAGGGGCGATATTAAAAAGAAAGAAAGACTATAAAACATTCAACATATACTAAGGAGATATCAATGACAGCAGAACTTACAGCATTACTCGGAAAACTTTCGGATACACACGCCCTTTCAGGCAGTGAAGAAGCACTTGTTGAGGTCATCAAAAAAGAGCTTGACGGGTATGTCGATGAATTTCAGCAGGACCCGATGGGCAATCTGATTGCCATCCGGAAAGGCGGCGACTTTAAGGTCATGATTGCCTCGCACATGGACGAGATTGGCCTGATGGTCCAGTATGTCGATGAGAAGGGATTTATCCGGTTTGTGCCGGTCGGTGGCTGGTATGCTCCGGTGCTCTATACCCAGCGGGTTATTTTGCACGGTTCAAAAGGGCCGGTGACGGGTGTTCTTGGCGCAAAACCGCCGCATGTGATGACGGCTGAGGAGCGTAAGAAGGAACTGAAGATGGAGGATTTCTTCATCGATGTTGGTGCGACCAGCGAAGAAGAGGTTGCAGCGCTCGGTATTGAGGCCGGGACGCCGGTTACTACAGACAGGGAATTTACGAAGCTTGCGAACAACCGGGTGACCGGCAAGGCATTGGATAACCGGGTGGGTGTGGCGATGCTTATTGAGATCATGAAGCATGCCGATACGCCTCACACGCTCTATGGTGTCTTTACAGTGCAGGAAGAAGTTGGTCTGAAAGGTGCAAAAGTGGCGGCGTTCCGCTTAAATCCTGACTGTGCAATTGCGACTGACGTAACAATTCCGGGCGACCATCCGGGTGTTACGAAGAAAGAAGCGAATGTCGAGATGGGCAAAGGGCCGGTTATTGCGCTCATTTCTGCAGCGGGACGTGGCATCATGTCGAACAAGGCAATGGTCTCCTGGCTTCGTGGCGCTGGTGACGTAGCAGGCATTCCGTATCAGCTTGAGGTGGCAGACGGCGGCAACACGGATGCGACCATCATTTCGCTGGTCCGTGACGGTATTCCCTGTGTCCCATTCCAGATTGCAAGCCGGTATATTCACTCACCGGTTGAGGTTACGGATATTGGCGATATCGAGGCCGGAATTGATCTGATTCTGGCGGCGCTGGTGACGAAGCCGAAGTTTTGATTGGAATCTGATTTTCACTTTTTTTATCTTTTTTTGGTTCTGTTTCTCGCGGTAGTTTGTGCTGGTATAACGGGTATGTAAGAAATCGTCTACCGAAAACAGAGATTGTTGCGGGAATCCGGCCGGGACGAACCGATAACAACGAAATTACCCTGTTTAAATCCGTGGGTATCACTGTTCAGGACGTAGCAACTATATGTATGGCTTACCGGAATGCACGGAAACGTGATATCGGATACGAGATCGACTGCTTTTTTAAGAAGGTTGTTTTTGGAAGGTTTGTATATATTTTCAGGTAATACCCAGCCGATTTTGTTGGAGTAAAACCTCTGAATTATGTTTTACGTATTCTGTCTTTTTGATTTTTTTAAGGATGCTCCCAAAAAACTTTACATATGTACCCTCAATATAGCATTACCTAATATTTGGGTTGTAACATATGGATTCTGATAATTCAACTGGTATTATATTAGAACAATCAGACGAGCTAAATAGGATAGTTGCGATGCTGAATAAAAATCATTCCCGGTTACAGCAAAAATATAAGGTAAACGAGATTAGCATTATTGGATCCTATGCACGAGGGGAACAGACTGAAAACAGTGATTTGGATATAATGGTCGATTTCCGGGAACCAATTGGCTGGAATGTTGTTGATCTAAGAGATGAACTTGAAGAATTACTTGGATTGCCGGTCGATTTAATTCTCAAAGATGGCGTCATGCAACGAAAAAAATTATATGATGGCATTTTAGAGGACGCTGTGTATGTCAAAGCGTGATATCACCTTATTTTTAGAAGATATTATTGAAGCAATTGAATTAATTTCAGATTATATTGGTGATTCTTCGAAAGAAGAATTTCAGAATGATCGAAAAACAATAGATGCCGTTGTAAGAAACATTGAGATTATCGGAGAAGCTGTTTCAACGATACCCGATGAATTTCGTGAGAAATATCCTCATATACCATGGAAAAAGATTGTTGGTGTAAGAAATATTGTAATCCACAAATATTTTGGTGTGGATACCAATACTCTCTGGTTTATAATACAGGAACAACTTCCTGAATTCAAATCGGAAATTTCTCAGATTATTCATGAAATCACAGATACCCATCAACAGACGAACTCCGAATGAAAATCAGAACTGTTTTGACACAATCTGTCAAAAATCCGGGCAGTTTATGATTTTTTAATAGGCACTAAAAAAAGAGAATTTGATCCTGAGTATTATTGAGTTAAAGTGATATTCTAATTTTGTCGATTATACTCGACGATTATCCAGATAATCATAGATTATATTCTATGAGATCCCGGCACTTATCTTATTATTATTAGTCTGGTATCCCTGCCGCGTATAGTGGTGTCCCTTACAAGTATTCAATAAGGGAATCCTTCGTAGGAAAGAAATATCAGATTTTGTTTTCAAATTATGACACTGTCCTACGATTCTCTTACTGATTGAAGTGACATACATTGGCGATGTCGAAGTCGGAATCAATTTGATTTTGGCGGCGCTGGCAACGAAGCCGAAGTTCTGATTTGAATCTGATTCATCCTTTTTTTCAATCTTCTTTTGGTTTTGTTTTTACTGGGTAGTTTTCACTAATATAACGGGTATGTAAGAAATCTTCCACAGAAAAAAGAGATTCAAAATGACATATCCATTTCAGAAAGATATATCAATATTACATGCAAATAGAAAAATATTGGGTCAATCATATGAAAAAATCAACAATCGTAGCAATGATTTTCATGCTGACATTCTGCATACTCTTTACATGCGGCTGCACAGCACCTCTTGCCACACAGGAAACCGTTGGACAACCGTTAGAAACAACCATCCAACCAATTAGCTACGAGGACACACCCGTACAGTACAGTGATGTAAACGGCGTCACCCTGGCATACCGCGAATTTGGCACAGAAAACACCGAACCCCTGCTCATGATCATCGGATGGGGTGGGACAATGGACGGCTGGAATACCACATTTGTAGGCATCCTTGCAGAGAACTACCATGTCTATGTCTATGACCACCGGGATATGGGACTGAGCACATGCACTGACGCGCCACTAACCATATCCCAACTGTCAGATGATGCTGCAGGGCTCATTACCGCACTTGAGTATGACAGCATGCAGATCTACGGCATGTCCATGGGATCAATGGTATTACAACAACTCCTTGTCGACCATCCAGAAGTGGTACAAAAGGCTGTCCTCTCATCTGCCACATATGATGTCAATCTTCCTGAAATGGAAATGAGTTACGCCCAAGCTGAAGAGGCCATAGAAGATCCGGATACCCCTGAAGGAGTCCGAAAGGAAGCTGTTGCTATGCTTGAATGGGAAGGTGTCTATGACGGTCTTTCGGGCATCACCAACGATGTCATGCTCATCACCGGCACCGCAGATGATGTTACCCCTCAATCAGCTGCAATCGAGATTGTAGACCAGATTAACGGATCGTGGTTTGTCCGATTCAAAGGTATCCCCCATGCAGGATCATGTTATGCACCAGTAGAATACGGAAATATCGTAACAGTATTCTTGGAGATGGATGAATCTCCTGCTTAATTTTTTTAAGCAGTTTACATCCGTATGGTAACCTCATTAAAATCCCAAACATTATTGAGGCCACAAAAGAGCAGAACTTGTTCAAACTGGATACGTTCTTTTTCCGACATAAAGATGATTTTACTTTGGCTGAATAGCACCTTTCCTGTTGTCACCATTTTCCATATCTTAAACTTGAGATCTAGGTGATTGTGAGATAAAAGAAGCAAATGCCAGTCATAAAAATTAATCAGGCTCATCCTGATCCACATAACTATTTTTCAAAAAATGAAACTCACATTCAGTGTCCTGTTTTCCAGAATTTAATGTACAATAGATAGATAAATCCATTTCAGAAAGATATATCAATATTACATGCAAATAGAAAAATATTGGGTTAATCATATGAAAAAATCAACAATCACAGCAATGATTTTCATGCTGACATTCTGCATACTCTTCACATGCGGCTGCACAGCACCTCTTGCCACACAGGAAACCGTTGGACAACCGTTAGAAACAACCATCCAACCAATCAGCTACGAGGAAACACCCGTACAGTACAGTGATGTAAACGGCGTCACCCTGGCATACCGCGAATTTGGCACAGAAAACACCGAACCCCTGCTCATGATCATCGGATGGGGTGGGACAATGGACGGCTGGAATACCACATTTGTAGGCATCCTTGCAGAGCAGTACCATGTCTATGTCTATGACCACCGGGATATGGGAATGAGCACTGAAACTGACGCACCACTAACCATACCCCAACTGGCAGATGATGCTGCAGGACTCATCACCGCACTTGGGTATGACAGTATGGATATCTACGGTATGTCCATGGGAACGGCAATATCTGAACAACTCCTCGTCTCTCATCCGGAAACAGCACAAAAAGTAATCCTCTCATCCGCCTCATACAGTGTCAATATTCCTGAAATGGAAAACCTATACACACTACTGGTAGAGAGTGTAGAAGATCCGGATACATCTGAAGGTGTGCGAAAGGAATCGGTTGCGCTCCTTGAGTGGGATGGTGTTTATGACAGTCTTTCGGGCATCACCAACGATGTCATGCTTATCACCGGCACCACAGATGATGTCACCCCTCAGTCAGTCGCAGTCGATATTGCAGATCAGATTGACGGATCCTGGCTTGTCCGGTTCAAGGGCATCCCCCATACAGGATCATTCTATGCACCCGTGGAATATGGAAATATCGTAACAGTATTCCTAGAGATGGATGAATCTCCTGTTTAACTTTTTTTAAACAGTTCACATCCGTATGGTAACCTCATTGAAATCCTTTAGTGATTCCTTCGGATGCTTGGTTGATTAAAAATTTGGAGAAGAATCAGTTCTTAAAACTATGAATCGGTGCCGGGATTCTTCCTCCCCGGTTGATGAACTCCTCACAGCCAAAAGTATTCACCTTTTGAATCGGTGCATGGCCCCAAAGACCGCCGAATTTAATCGTATCGCCGACATCCTTGCCGATGACCGGAATGAGCCTGACTGCGGTTGTCTTCTGATTAATCATCCCTATTGCTGCTTCGTCTGCGATTATTCCTGAGATGGTTGATGCCGGCGTGTTTCCCGGAATTGCGATCATGTCAAGACCCACCGAGCATACACAGGTCATCGCCTCAAGTTTTTCAATAGTAAGAGCTCCCCGGTTTACGGCATCAATCATACCCTGATCCTCACTGACCGGAAGAAACGCACCTGAAAGACCGCCGACAAACGAACTGGCCATCACTCCACCTTTTTTCACCTGGTCGTTTAACAGGGCCAACGCCGCTGTTGTTCCCGGAGCGCCGACCGACTCAAGGCCCATCTCCTCTAAAATTTCCGCAACACTGTCGCCGACAGAAGGTGTTGGTGCAAGTGAAAGATCAACGATGCCAAACGGAACGCCAAGCCGTTCAGAAGCCTCCTGGGCAACAAGCTGTCCGGCACGGGTCACTTTGAACGCAGTCTTCTTGATCGTTTCACAGAGAACCTCAAAGTTATGGCCACGGACACTCTCCAAGGCATGTTTTACCACACCCGGCCCGCTGACACCCACATTGATAACAGCATCTCCTTCAGTCACGCCGTGGAACGCTCCGGCCATAAACGGATTGTCGTCAGGTGCGTTGCAGAACACAACCAGTTTTGCACAGCCACAGTAGTTCACTAATTCACCCCTATTTTTCGTACCCCATTTGACCTCCACCCAGATGTGAATCGGTACCTTTAATACACCAGAAAACGTCCCCTCATGGTCTTTCGATTAGGGCAAAATACTCCTTT
>Ga0208905_1000788_pt1 | contig 16052 bp, 12 predicted proteins | sample AntAceMetag02UKS_FD_184776 | JGI IMG/M metagenome (GOLD analysis project Ga0208905, IMG submission 184776) | Saline lake microbial communities from Ace Lake, Antarctica - Antarctic Ace Lake Metagenome 02UKS (SPAdes) (version 2) | ecosystem: Environmental > Aquatic > Non-marine Saline and... | reverse complement strand
AATTGTATGGTATAAGCATACAACATGAATATTCTATCTGAATTTTTATCATCAAAGATAAGGGCGGAAGTATTCCGGATTCTCTTTGGAGTTCGTGATGATTCACTGCACATGCGAGAAATCGAGAGACTCTCGGGGTTCTCGATCGGTACTGTACAGCAAGAGTTAAAAAAGCTACATCGCCTCGATTTGATCAAGAAAGACAGGAACGGGAATCGACTTTATTATCAAGCCAACAAGCAACATCCGCTCTATCCCGAGATACGAAACATTGTTCTAAAGACCATCGGTTTGGCAGATGTCATAAAAGAAGCACTGCTAAAATCTTCTAAGATCAAGGTCGCTTTTGTCTTCGGCTCTATCGCCCGTAATGATGAGAATGCAAAGAGTGACGTTGATCTTGTCGTTATTGGTGATGTCGGTTTACGGAAGGTAACAACGCTGCTTTCGGGAATATCAAGTAAAATCGGAAGAGAAATAAATCCCCACGTAATAACTCAGAAAGAATTTTCCAAGCGCAAGGCTACCCGTGAGCATTTCATAAACAGAGTGCTCAAGGAACAAAAGATTTTTATAATAGGTAATGAAAATGACCTTGCAGAAATGGTTTAATTACGGCTGGTTGAAAGAGCATAAAACCAGCAGAGAAGAAATAGCAAATCTTCTTATGATCGTGAATCGTGATCTGGAGGATGCTGCAGGGGATATTTCGCATGACTGGCAATTCGGCATAGCATATAATGCCGCCTTAAAGCTCTGCACCGTGCTCCTTTATGCAGAAGGCTTCCGTCCTGAAAGAACGCTACAGCACTATCGAACGATTAAAGCGTTACCCATGATACTCGGCAGTAAAAGAGAAAATGATGCCTCATATCTCGACACCTGCAGAACAAAGAGGAACGTAATCGAATATGATTACATTGGCGGTGTATCTGAGAAGGATGTAAAAGAGCTTATCGAGTTCGTTCGAGAGTTAAAGCAAGATGTTATGAAATGGGTTAAAGAAAAGCATCCCGAACTAACTTAACCTACCAATCCTTACCCTCTCTCCCCTGAACCATGCCTTTGTGCCTTGTCCCCTAATCCTTACCCCTTATCCCTTTAATCCTTAACTCCCCTTGTCTTCCCCCCATTATTCTGATAATCACCCCCTGACTTCTGTATGGAAAAAAGGATACCATTACAACCATGAGATACGAGGGAAACATCTACCGGCCCTTCAGCGAAGCGAACAGTTATCTCCTTCAGTGCACCATCGGCTGCTCGCACAACCAATGCACCTTTTGCGGCATGTACAAGGACAGGAAATTCCGCATCCGCACCCTCGATGAAATAAAAACCGACATTCAGATGGCAAAGGAATACTACGGCGATGTCGAAAAGGTATTCCTCTGTGACGGCGATGCCATCGCAATCGAAACGGACATCCTTTTAGAGATACTGCAGGAACCCAGAGACGCCTTTCCATCACTCCGCCATGTGGGCTCCTATGTCGGCCCCCAAAGCACACTGGGAAAGAGCATGGCCGAACTCACCGCCCTTTGCGATGCCGGACTCAAAAAGGCCTATCTTGGCGTGGAAACCGGTGACGATCAACTATTGAAGGAAATAAAAAAGGGAGTGAACGCTGCCGAGATGCTCCAGGCCGGCAGAAATCTGGTCGATGCCGGCATGAATCTTTCATCCATGGTCCTTCTGGGCCTCACCGGGAGAGATATGAAACGTTCACAGGAACACGCCATCGCCACGGCAAAGATCACCAACGAGATGAAACCGCACTACCTCGCGGCCCTTACAGTCACACCCGTCCCGAATACGGTCATTTTTAAACAGGTCCAAAAGGGGGAATTTGAGGTCATGGACGCCTTTGAAACCCTGGAAGAGATGAAGATCCTCTTTGAGAATCTCACGATAGATAACCTGAAATTTGTGGGGATTCATACATCCAACTACCTGCCCATAAACGGAACGCTCCAGAGGGACAAAGCGCAGATGCTGGCAACAATAAACTCGGCCCTGGAAGAACGGGACAGAAGCAAACTGAGAGACGAACACATGCGCGGCTTGTAGTCCCTTGTCATTGCATATATTTCTTTGTCATTGCGAGTCCCGATAAAATCGGGACGCGGCAATCTCTTTGCTCGTCATTTCCGACTCATATCTCACGTCATTCCCGACTAGATCGGGAATCCATCACATATATTGTAGCTGCCCAATTTATTTGGCGTCTTTTTCATGCCGATGAATCGGCGGGCTACGTAATCCTTCTCCCCCCTAATCCTATTTTATCCCTTGACACCCCCCTCTCCTTCTGCTAAGTACCTAATTGAACTATCAAAATAGAGCCATTATACGCACCATATAACAATATTTCCTCCTCCTCGCTGTAAAAGGCAAATACCTGTTACTGAAGTTCACTCCATCCCCATTCATATATCGGAAGCGGAATTATTTACTTATGATTCCCCGAAAGGTCTGGGCTTCAAATGAAAAAACCGAAGACAAAATATCCCCTCCCTATTCGCGAATGGTCCGAAGAAGACCGTCCCAGAGAAAAACTGCTCAAATACGGCGAGGATGCATTAAGCAACGCAGAGTTACTTGCCATACTCATCCGTACGGGTACCCCCGGTCGAAGTGCAGTGGATATTGGACGAGAGCTGCTTCATAAATACAAATCACTTCGAGCCATGAGCGGCATTGACATTGCCGAATTCAAGGAAATATCGGGCCTTAAAAATGCAAAGATCGCCCAGATCAAAGCGGCCATCGAGCTTGGCAGAAGGATGATGAGCGAGGAAAAGGCTCTTAAAGACCCGATAAATAAATCATCAGATGTGGCAAACTATCTCATGCCGCTCATGAGAGACCTAAAAAAAGAAAGATTTCTTCTACTCCTACTCGATCGGCGAAACACCGTCACCGATGTCATCAACATAGAATACGGCACGGTAGATAGAGCGAATCCATATATAAGGGAGATTCTTCAGAAAACAATTAAGGGCAACGCGGCCTCAATTATTGTCGCCCATAATCATCCTGCGGGATCGGTAAAGCCAAGTAACGACGATAAAGCCTTCACTAAAAGCCTTATGATGGCATCCAGAGCAACCGGTATCAGCTTTTTCGACCATATTATTATTGGCGATAATCGCTACTTCAGTTTTGCCGATGAGGGACTTATTAAAGAGTATGAAACACTGGCTATCAAAGAATTATAACGGCAAAGCAGGTTTAAGCAAGAAACGCCCCTGCGTAATGCAGAGGCGTCAAACTAACGATGCTATCGTCAGCGGTTTAAGTATGAGCCAAATTATAGAAAATAACAAAACCTAAATCACTAAAAAAATGAAAGACAATCTATTTTCTTCGAGTTAGTAATTCCAACCTACATGGCTTACCGGCAAACGATTCAATTCATCTTTATAAAAACGCCACTTAGGGATGAACTCGGTCATTAACGCAATGAATCTATCATTGTGTTTTCTCTCCATGAGATGAACCATTTCATGCACCACGATATATTCCAGACATTCGGGCGGTTTTTTGGCAAGCTCTAAATTCAGCCAAATACGTTTTGCCTGCCGGTTACAGGTACCCCACCTGGTTTTCATTCTTTTTATCCCAAATTCACAGACCTGAACGTTTATCTTCTTTTCCCACTTCTCTATCAGTGATGGCACCGTTTCTTTCAGTTTCTGCCTGTACCATTCGTTGAGAATGGTTTTTCTTTTCACGGCATTTGTTTCAGGTCTTACGTAGAGCTCAATAGCACTATGTTTTAAAACCACCTTTGGCGCAGCATTACGCTCAACAACTTTCAGCAAATAGCGTTTACCGTTGAAATAATGACTTTCTCTATTAATAAATTCCCTCGATGTTTCTCTTTCTTGATTCCTCAGTTTGATCTGTTGTTTTTTTATCCACCCTAGTTTTGAAACGGCAAACACACGAATGGTGTCCAAGTCCACTCTGCTGGGTGCTGAAATTCTAACCCTGCCCGTTGGAGGGTGAACACTCAGGTGAATGTTCTTTATGTTTTTCTGCACCACATCAATGGTAATATTTCCTACCTTCAATTTTTCCATATCAGTATTCTATTTGCTTTTTTACGATTGGGAAAATTCTTTCAACCTCTTTTTCATCATCCAGAACCTCATACAATTTTCCCTTAATAATCAGCTCCTTGATTTCGTTACCTTTCCAGTTGTCCGGTCTGTATTTGATGACTCTTTCATGAACCGCCAAAGCCAGATCTTTGTCTTCACCTAAATTGTTGTAAAGCGCACGCTGTGCAGGTGTTCTCAGTTCATCTGGAGTGTCTTCGCTTTTGCCTTCATTTACCTTTTTAGCCAGCGCAGCAATCTTCTTCAGATATTCCTCATAACTGATCGCGTTGGCTTTGCGTTCTTTAATAATTTCATTGAGTAAAACAGACATTTCTTCAAAGAATGCCGGATCGATCAAATGGTCTTTGATAATTTTCTGACGAACATTATTCTCGATAGTTTCAGCGACGGCTTCTTTGCTGCCTTGAATGCCTTTTGGCAAGCTATTGATGGCATCGGCAATACCTGTGTTAACAATAATTTCTAAAAGAGTCAGGTCTCCGAAAGGCGAAATCTTTTTAGGTTCTTCTGCCTGAATGTAGTTGTCAATCAAATGGCGCATATCGGCTTCATAGGTTTTAAGATCAAGGGTCTCACCACCCGCTTTTCTAATTTCTTCACGCAGTTTCAGATGAAAATCGAGCTGCTTTTTAATCTCCTCAATATCTTGTGTGATATAGCCTGCTGCTTCCATCTCGTCGGCTATGTTGGCATAGGCGCGTATCAATGCCACGGTTGCTTTATATAGGGCTGTACGTTGTACTTCATGGCATTTCAGTTCTTCGGGTATCTCCGTATTGCCGCAGAAATAATGTATGTACTCTATGGTTCCTCCAGGCGGTACAACAGGCTCACAGAGCAGAGCTATCTCTTCAAGGGCATTGTCAAGACGTTCTCTGCCTTTTTTTAAACGATCCTGTAATAATACATCACAATCTTCTTGCTTAAACTGATCATAATCCAATTCAGAGGTATAAACAGCAACAGCATTTTCTACCTTGCGGAACAGGTCCTTGTAATCGACAATGAAGCCGAATTCTTTATCGTCCGTATCCAATCTGTTTACTCGGCAAATAGCTTGAAACAGACCATGATCCTGCATACTTTTATCAATGTACATATAGGTACAACTCGGCACGTCAAAACCAACGAGAAGCTTATCAACGACAATTAGTAGTTTCATGTTGGCCGGTTCATCATGAAACATGGTTTTGGCTTCATCCTCATAGGTTTCGGTTTTTGTTTTGTTTGGTTGTGCAGTTATTTCTTTCAATAAATCCTCATAAATTTTGTATATGAACTCCTTTTCGGTCTCGGTATTGGCTCCTGTATCTTCAGTGGTAATATCGCGCGTGCTGGGGTTGTAGGAGGTTACTACGGCACATTTGCCCTTTAACTCCGTGTTCTGGAACATATCGAAGTACCGACATGCTTCATAGATGCTTGAAGTTACAAAGATGACATTCCCCCTTTCTGAACTTAGCCGTGGCTTTACGTTGAAATCAAAAATGATATCGCTGACTACTTTTTCAATCCGTGATCGTGAGCTGAGGACCTTTTGCATTGTTCCCCACTTCTTTTTTAGTTCCGATTTTTGAAAGTCATTCAACCCCTTTGTTTTGGAGTCAAACCAGGCATCAATTTTTTCGGGGGAGGATAGTTTCTGGTCGATATCCCGTGCCTCATAAACCAGATCCAACACGACTTCATCTTTAACTGCTTCATTGAACTTATAGGTGTGAATGTATTTTCCAAATACCTCCAGACTTGTCTGTTGGTCTTTTTTAAGGAGCGGTGTTCCGGTGAAACCAATAAAAACTGCGTTGGGCAGCATGGCCTTCATGGTACGGTGCAACTTGCCGCTCTGTGTACGGTGACATTCGTCCACAAACACAAACAACTCGCCAAAGGCTTTAGAAGGCTGACTTTTCAGTTCCTTTATAAACTCTTCAAAATTATCAACATCCTTTTTGCCAAACTTATGGACCAGCGAACAGAACATTCTCGGCTTGGCCTTAGCCAGTTGCGCCATTAAATCCTGCCCGCTCCTTGTCCTGTAAATCTTCTCACCGGCATCGTTAAAAACCCGCTTGATCTGCTTATCCAATTCATCCCGGTCGGTAATGATAGCCACGCGAGCATTGGGATTATTCTCTAAAATCCACTTGGTCAAGAACACCATGACTATACTCTTGCCGCTACCCTGAGTATGCCAGATAATGCCACCTTCTCGCCTGCGGGCATGTTCCTGTGCGGCCTTGATGCCGAAGTACTGGTGCACTCGTGGCAGCTTCTTGATGCCGGCGTCAAACAACACAAAGTCGTATATGAGTTCAATGAAACGCTCTTTATTGCACACCTTCAGCAAGTATTTGTCTAATTGAAGCAGGCTGTCGTCTTTTTCATCTTCCTTCCATTTGAGAAAGAACTTTTCAGGCGTACCAATAGTCCCGTATCGCAAACCCTCGGTATTGTTCCCGGCAAAGATGAATTGAACGGTTGAGAAGAAGGATTGTATGAACTCTTTTTGCTGATTGACAATATTTTGTCTGATACCGTCACCAATAGAAACGGTGCTGCGTTTGAGTTCCAGTACGCCTAAAGCAATACCGTTTACATAAAGCACAATATCAGGCCGTTTTTCACGGTTACCCAGTACAGTGACCTCTTCTGCAATGGCAAAATCATTCTTTTCCGGGTTTTGCCAATCGATCAGTTTGACAGGCACAAAGTTCTCGCCCGCTTCTGCTTTTATCTGGACACCATAACGGAGCAGTTTGTAGACATTTTTGTTATTGGTATAGAGACTTTCGTTGTAGTTGTTGGCGGCAACCCCCAATTCATAGAGGGCTTTACTAATGAGCGTGGTGTTGTATCCTTTTCTGGTGAGGTAATTTGTTACAAGAGCTTCTTCAATGTTTCTGTTGTTCGGGCGGTCTTCCCAATTACCCAGATAGGTGTAGCCCAATTTATCTTTGAACAATTTAACCACGCGGTTCTGCGTGATTCGCTCAATATCACCAACGTTCCCCATGGGCTACTCCTTTATTATTTTCCAATGTCCACCTTTGGCAGGACCAATTCGTTTTAAACGACCTTCTTCACGCAGCTTCCTAATGGCCCGTTCTACAGCGCTTTCTGATTTATTAATCCTTTCTGCAATTTCAGGGATGGATAAAGATGGATTTTCATCCAAAAGTAAAAGTATGACATCAGGCGTTTTCCCCGGCGTTTTCCCCGGCGTTTTTCCCGGCGTTTTTCCCGGCACTTCTTCGCCATTTGCCTGAAAAGTTATCATCAACCCTGCAAATTTATGATTGATCTCCGGGATAGGAACACCGGCCACGGTGCACTCATTATTTATCTTCTCTATTCCGCGTCCCCAAGCTTCAATATAACCAGCCCGGAAAAATGCGGAGGCAATGAGTGGATTGTAAGGAATGGAAGGATGTTTTTTCTGTAATAATTCTATCGACAACTCATCCGGCAGTTGTCCTGCATTCCAGAAAATAATCTTGTCTTCGTAAACGCTTATCTGAACGGGGTTGCCACTGCTGTAGTCCTTGTGGACGATGGAATTGAGTAGGGCTTCTCGCAATGCCGGTGTGGGGAAAAGATATTTTTCCACCCGCTGAAGTCCCTCATAACTGATATAGGCTTTCATATATTTCGTCAGCAACAAATCGATAGTGTTATCAACTTGCTGAAACAAGTTACCGTGAATTTCATCCTGATAGATCAGGTCGGAATCTGTTTTGAAAAATCCTATTTTTACATAGGCTCCCGTAACATACTGCTCAGGATCTTCATGGAACAGAAGGGCTGCGGCCCTTTTCAGATAGGAGCCTTCAACCAGATGCAATTTCCTTAACAGCGATTTCCTGTTTTCCTGCAATGCCGCATCTTCCAATCGTCTGCTTTTGACAGCTTTTTCCGCAAAAAGCTTAAACGCTTTTTCCTCAAGAGATTCGGGCAACAAATTCGGCACCGGAACACCGTCCCAATGCAGACCATATTTTTTCAAAAGAAAGGCATTTAGAGCCGAGCCTTTGAGCTCCTGCTTCGTGCTTCCACTGCGATAATGGTATTGTCCCTTATAACTCACCGGATAGGGATAAGACTCGACGATGATTTCAAGATATTCTTTCGAGCCTTCGAGTTTCAGATTCACATCGACGATTATGCCGAGAATATCCCTGACCTTGTTGGGGATGTCTTCGAGAAGTTTACCTGCATTATCAACACCGGCGACAATCCCTTTGTTGTTCTTGCCGATCACAAGCGTGCCGCCAGCCGCATTGGCAAAGCCACAGATCCACTTGATATATTCATCACGCCATGACTCTTTCCATTCTATGTTCTGTTTTTCTTTCATACCAGGCGTATCCTTCCAGTCAGTAGATTCTGCATCATCCCCTGTTTGATCTGCCTGTATTTTGCGAGTTTTGTTTCCAGTGCGGCTATCTCGGCATCCATGTCGCTGAGAATGGTGGCGATGCGCGATTGTTCTTCAGGTTCCGGTATAGAAATTTCAATGTTTTCAATTGTACGTGCATTAAGGCTCGGCACACCAGACGCTTCATTGTGTGAGTACCAATCAATCAAATTGAACTGATAGAAAAGGTATTTTGCATTATTCGGATTAAAAATCTTCGTATAGAATAAAGTGTCAATTGTCCAAAATGGTTTATCCATATACTGCGGAACGTCAATAGTTCCTTTTCTTCCAATTAATACAGATGGTCGATCATACAGATATTTTCTTGCTTTCCCGATTACACCACCGGAGGCTAAAATCGGATACTCTCCATTAACATCTATTACTTCATATTGGCTTTTCCCATGCCCAATCTTCAGAATCTCCCCCAGCTTCTTCACCACCCAGCCCTCTTTCGGTTTGAACAGTTTCTGCATGGCACCCTGTTTGATGTTGCGTTTTTTGGCAATGAGTTTTTCCAGGGATTGTATCAAAGCATCGGCATCGCTCAGGACGGTGGCAATGGAGGTTTGTTCGGCTTTGGTGGGGGGAAGGGGGAAACAAAGTTTATTAATTTTTTCTAAGGTTAGTCGAGTAATGGCGTTACCCGTCATTGCATCTTGAATACGCTTTTGGCCTTGATGTGATAGAACTTGCTGCAGAAAGTAGCCAGCGGAATATCTCTGTGGGGCAAATCTTAAAAATGCCACACTCGACAATAAGCTAAATTCATCATCAAGGAAGTTTATGGCCGCATTACCGGTACTTGCACCATCTTTGGTGAGCAAAAGGTCACCATTCTTTACATCACATCTCTTGTAAATCATTCGGTGTTCTGATTCGGCAATACGTCCCGCCGACGAAATATCCAAAAAGCCAAAACGTATATTTTTTGAAGTAATATAGAGGTAATCATTACCACCCAGCTTAGGAGAGAAGTGCGTTCCATCTTGTATTTTTAAGCAAGCGTCTGCTGCGGTAATTATTCCCCAATCACTCGGTATCTCACCCGCCTCAGTCTGTTTATATCCCTCTTTCAATTCCATACAAACCCCATCTTCTCCAGATGCGCGTTGACCCTGCTTTCCAATTCCTTCACATCATCTGCCTGCTTTGGCAATGGCGTTTCGTAGCGTTCCGCCAGTTCCCTGATGCGCTGGGCCAATCCTTGGCTGATGCGGTCCATTTCGGTTTTGATTGCCGTTTCAATAGTCGCTATCCATTTATCATCCACCACCAGGGTTTTTATTTCGTCTTCCGTCAGTATCGGGTATCTGTCATAGACCTTTTTGTCTAATTCTGCCGTAGCGTCTTTGATTTTTTTGTTGGTGTCGGTCTGCCGAGTGAGCAGTTTCAGGTAGAATTTCAGCACCCCTATCTCTTCTTTGGCATCTGGATCGTTTTGTATCTCTTTCAGACGGCTTTGCACAGTGCCCTTGTTTACCTTATCCATATCCGCAAAGTAGCCGTCCTCAACGCTGTGCTCTTCTTCCAGCTCGGTCAGTTGGGCGGCAATGGTTTCCTTTTCGGTTTCCAGTTCTTCCAGGGCCTGTTTTTCGGCTGAAAAGAAACGGTCGATCACCATTGATTTGGGGATAAGGTCACAGGTCCAGCCCTTATCCACCATCTTCTTCTGCTTGTTTTTGACCAGTATGCGGTAGGTTTCGGCCTTCCATCCGTCGGCGGTAATAATGTAACAGTCATCCTGCATGGTGTCCGCCCAGTAGTCCATCAGGTGCTGATAGACATCATAGTTGTCGATAAGTGCTTTGCCGGTATAATGCTTCAGGAGGCTCTTGGAAAGATCAAGAATAAGCTCTTTGGGCCTTAATCCGACTTGCAGGTTTTTCAGGATCTGTGTGGTCGTTTGTTTCCATTGCGCGAACAGCCCGGCCATCTCCTGCATATAGTCGGCAAATTCGGGATGCCGAAATATGGCTTGCTTGATCTCCTCTTTTTCGACCAGCAGGCGCGAATATCGTGCCCGCTCGCTTTTCCCGAACAGCGAGCTTTTCAGGTTGGGGCATACCTTCCAGTAGTTATCCAGCGCGTCGATATCCGCATTGGGAATACCGCCCAGAAGATGGGCTTCTATATCCTGGATGTCTTCCACTTCCTGGCTGTCGATATAGCGGGGAATGTTCAGGTTGTAGTCGTTTTTCTCAATTTCGGTAAAGGGAATCATTCTGGAGTATTTGTCAATCTCAAACTGCCTGTTAAAGACATCGACTATCAGGTGAATGTCCTGTTCCCGCAGGCGGTTTTTGTTGCCGTCTTTCATGAAGCCCTTCCCAGCGTCGATCATGAAAATCCCTTTGCGGTTATGGGCATTCTCTTTATCGATGACAATAATACAGGCCGGAATGCCGGTGCCATAAAACAGGTTTGCGGGCAGGCCGATGATGCCTTTGATATACCCTTTGCTGATTATGTTTTTTCGAATCTCCGCTTCGGCATTTCCTCTGAAGAGAACTCCATGCGGTAAAATGCACGCGCCTTTCCCTTTGCTTTTAAGCGAGCGAATGATGTGAAGCAGGAAGGCGTAATCGCCGTTTTTGGCAGGAGGTATGCCAAAAGCTTTGAATCTGCCATAAATATCTCCTTCCGCGTCAACGCCATTGCCCCAGCGTTTGTCACTGAACGGAGGATTGGCCACCACATAGTCAAAAGTTTTAAGCGCGCCATGATCGTTCAGAAAAAGTGGATTTGCCAGGGTGTTGCCCTGTTTTATCTCCGCCGTGGGGTTGTTGTGCAGAATCATATTCATGTGAGCAAGACCGGATGTCGCGGAATCTTTTTCCTGTCCATACAAACTGATGTTTGTTCCCGCTTCGTCCGCGACCTTCAAGAGTAGGGAACCTGAGCCGCACGTGGGATCGTAAGCCGTGGTTGAAGCGCTGGTCTTGGCGTTGCTAATCCCGATGATTTTTGCCATGATGCGACTCACTTCGGCGGGCGTGTAAAACTGGCCTTTGCTCTTCCCGCTTTCAGTGGCAAAGTGGCGCATCAGATATTCATAGGCATCCCCCAGAATATCGTCGCCTTCGGCGTGGTTTTTACTGAAATCGAGGGCGGGATTTTCAAAGATCGCAATGAGATTGGTGAGGCGGTCAACCATCTCCTTACCGCTTCCGAGCTTTGTGACATCGTTGAAATCCGGCATGCTGGAGAGTTTATTTGCATCGGCTATCGGCGCGATGATTTTTTTGTTGATGTCGTCGCCGATGGTGGTTTTGCCTTTTAATGCTATCATATCCTTGAAGCTTGCGCCTTTTGGGACGGTGATAGGCGCATAGGGCACCCCGGCGTATTTGTCACTGGTATATTTGATGAACAACATCACCAGCACATAGTCCTTGTACTGGCTGGCGTCCATACCGCCTCTGAGTTCGTCACAACTCGACCAGAGTGAGCTGTATAATTCTGATTTCTTTATTGCCATTTATTTATTCCGTTTCATAAGAACAGCATTGTTTTGATTGTTTTTAACATACGCTCAACATCGTTACATATCAAATCGTTATCAAAATGGGCGTTATCTTATACCGCGTGATTAAAACGGATTAAAGCCCCTTAAGCCACGCCATAAAGCTTTTTTATGAAATCAGGAATCCCGCCGCCGAAATGCATTGATACAAAATCATTTTCAGAGATTTATGTCAATGATTTTCAATATAACCATTTGATGAGATAATGGAATAACCCAGCGGCCGTCCCTCCTTTTGTGTTGTAGAAATAAGCGAATTGTAAAGATTATAAACCAAGAATCTCGCATTAGAAAAAAACCATCGCTATTTACTTCTTATAACTACCTGTAATGGCCTTTTTATTTGATAATATTACAAATATGTGCATTATAGAGTACATATTTTGCAATTTCTCAAATAGTTTAATAATTATGAGAGATTAAATATGGTTGACAAGAAACTCTGAAACTTGCTGGAGATTTGCAATCAATGGCGGAACGGCTAAGCCGATTGATCGGGCGTGGATGATTAGAGTCGCATCCTTGTTCCTTAATCAAAACTATAATCGATTATGTAAATTAATCTTGCCCAGATCACAACAAAGCGTAAAACGGGAAATGAGGATTTCCTGCATAAAGGGAAATCGGCTCCGATTAATCTGCTTCATTTCTGGCAGTGGTCAGGCTCTGATCTTTTAAATAATGCCGACAGGGGTAAGTTAGCAGAATTTATAGATGCGTCTGCCCTTGGAGTCGATAAATCTATCAGGCAATTCTGGGACTCCTATGATCTTGAAACAAAAGAAGGTGTTAAGCTTGAAGTGAAATCGGGCGCCTAAATTCAGAGCTGGCATCAAAATGGTTATTCAAATATTAACTTTGATATTAGACAGTCATTTGCCTGGAATCCAGAAACCAACGAATATGATTCCATAGCACGACGGCAAGCCGATGTTTATGTGTTTTGTGTACTTGCCCATAAAGAACAGAATTCGATCAATCCCCTAGATCTCGATCAGTGGGATTTCTATATATTGCCTACCGCTATTCTTGATCAGAAAGTTGGAATGCAGAAAACCATAGCACTATCCCGTATTGTTAAATTAGGAGCGGTTAAGGCCGATTATGAAAATATCAACTCCATAATTCTGCAAGTTACTAAAAGTTAAACCCTTACCCTTGCAGTACTGTAGATGAGGAAACCGTAATGACAGAAAATGAGGCGGCAATTCATCAGTTCCGATTGATGATTCATCAAAGCAGCCGTGGTGTGGTCTTTACCGGTGCGGGTATCAGTACGGAATCCGGCATCCCCGACTTTCGAAGCCCCGGTGGTATCTGGACCAAGTATCAACCCATCGACTTCAGAGATTTCATGGCATCGGAAGAAATGCGCCGGGAGTCATGGCGCAGGAAGATTGCTGCCGACGCGGTCATGAAAAAAGCCCGGCCCAATAAGGGGCATCTGGCTTTGGGCAAACTCGCACAAATCGGCAAGGTCTCCACGGTCATTACCCAAAATATAGATGGCCTGCATCAACTTTCTGGTGTACCGGATGAAAACGTGATCGAATTGCACGGCAATGCCACCTATGCCTCCTGTCTGGAGTGCGGCAAACGCTATGAACTTGAGAACATTTACAAAATATTTAAAAATGACGAAATCCTTCCCGTATGCGATCAGTGCGGCGGTATCATCAAAACGGCCACGATCTCCTTCGGCCAGGCCATGCCGCTGGCGGAAATGCAGGCCGCCGAAGCAGAAACTCTGGCCTGTGATCTTTTTATCGCCATCGGATCATCACTGGTGGTCTATCCAGCAGCCGGTTTTCCCGATCTTGCCAAACGAAACGGCGCCCGGCTGGTCATTGTAAATCGCGATCCCACGCCGCTCGATGGCATTGCCGATCTGGTGTTGAATTCGGAAATCGGGCCGACATTATCGGCGGCGGTCGGTCTCGATTAAAATCATAAAAATCCTTTATTCCTTTCTTAGTTTTGTTATAGTCTGAAGTACACGGAAGCCGATCTTTCCATTCATAAAGTATATTTTTTGTGCTTTTGTTCACATAATATGTGAATTACAGCGCGCGCAATGTACTCCGAAAACGGCCATATTAGGGGTTGACACTGCGGTAAGTATATCTTATATAGAATATGTATTTTAATAAAATAATATAAGATATTTTTATCAAAGAGGTTCTCATGAAACCCAAGAAGATGGCAGAGGCTCTGCACCGGCGAATTGTGAAAGCGAGAGAATCGGCAGGCTTTTCCATCACTGAAGCAGCGCAACAATTGGGATTCAAAAATTATCAGACATTATCTGATATAGAAAAAGACTCGCGGAAGGTCGGTGCCAATGAGCTGATCGAAATGGCCCGGCTATACAGAAGAAGCCTGGACTACTTCTTCAGCCCAGAAGTTTCTTCCGAACCTTTACCCCTCTGGAGAAAGAAAGAAAAAAGCAGTGTAGCAAAGGAGCAGCGACTCTTCCTATCTTTCCTCGAAAAATACAGCAATCTGGAAAATCTTCTCGATTTAAAACGGCGATGGACTGAGGTACGTTCTTCGTATGATCGTGACGATTTTAAAAATGACGGATTCGAGATCGCTGACAAACTTGGTCAGGACATACATAAGAAACTGGATTTGGGATCGCGGCCTGCCTTTAATTTGCTTAATGTTCTCGAAAACAACCTCCGTTTCAAGATCATCCACTTGCCGTTACAGGAAGATGCATCCGCAGCGAGTATTGTTGACGACAATTTAGGTGTAGGCATCGTCATAAACAGTAACGATGTACCATGGAGAAGAAATTACGATCTTGCCCACGAATTATTTCATATTGTGACGTGGAATATTTTTTCTCCTAAAGAAATCGGCGATGGTACAAAAAAAACGAAGCCTGAAAAGTATGCCGACATATTTGCGTCCAGTCTTCTCCTACCCGAAAACCATTTCATAGACGCACTCAAAGAGATTGCAACCAATAATGAGATCAAGAAAGTTGATATCATCGAGCTTGCCAAAGATTTTGGTGTATCCACGGAAGCGATTTTGTGGAGGCTTGTGAATCTTAAGAAGATTAAGAGACCACCGGTTCTCAAAATTCTTGACGATTCCAGCTTCCGCGATCTGGACCGCACTTTGCGGAGAAAGCTTCATGAAGAATATACGCCATCGAGATTTCCGTCTCGATTTATTTCCCTCGCCTGCAGGTCTCTGGTCGAGGGGGAAATTTCGCGAGGCACGTTTGCCGAGTATCTTGAAATAAATAGGGCTGACGTAGATGACTATCTCGCTGAGATGGGTTTTGCGGAAGAAAATTTTGAAAAAATTGCTGTTGCTTGATGCCGATGTAATTATTGACCTCCATACACTCGGTCTGTTTGAAAAAATCGCTAAGAGCTACGACATATGGGTAACCAAAACAGTTCTGGGCGAGGCACAATATTTTAAAAAAGAAGGAACCCGGGAGAATATAGATATCAGCGACATGGTTACTATCATTGAGGATGTTGAACTCGATAGCCTGAAAAAGGTTCAAAATGAAGCGAATGAAGCACGGCTTGGCATCGACCCCGGTGAATTAGAGTCGATTGCTTATATGTGTGATACAGAGGAAGAAATCACATTTTGCACCTGTGACAAAGCTGCGATAAAACTCATTTCCTATATGGGGATTGAATCAAAATCGATGAGCGTAGAAAAAGCCGTGAGAGGTGCCGGGCATCATAAAAAGAATCTCTACCCGAGACATCTTGAAAAGATATTTAAGCAATGTATCAAGGATGGCGAAACACTGAGAATCCAATTTAAAAAGCTGACCTAAGGTTTTCTTGAAATCGAAGTGGTCAAGTAATTATAAATCTTTACCCTCAAATCATTATCAATTACAATGGTAACAATATATTATACGGAATTCACAGGTCTTTCTATATCCCGGTTCTATCTTAACAATTGAAGCTCCCCGCAACAAGTTGCGGGGAATGCACTC
>Ga0208905_1000785_pt1 | contig 16090 bp, 15 predicted proteins | sample AntAceMetag02UKS_FD_184776 | JGI IMG/M metagenome (GOLD analysis project Ga0208905, IMG submission 184776) | Saline lake microbial communities from Ace Lake, Antarctica - Antarctic Ace Lake Metagenome 02UKS (SPAdes) (version 2) | ecosystem: Environmental > Aquatic > Non-marine Saline and... | reverse complement strand
CAGTGCGGTTCCGGTATCGACTCGATCAATCACGCGGCATGGAAGATCCTCTGCAACCACGCGGACATCATCATCGCCGGCGGGATGGAGGGGTACAGCCAGATCCCTGTCAAGTTTTCCATGAGCCAACAGCCCTACCGGCTGATCCCCCCCATGCCCATGATGACCGAGCTCTCCCCCGTTCCAGAGGAGTGTATCGGGATGGGTCTGACGGCGGAGAACCTGCAGGTCATGTACGATATTTCCCGCGAGGCCTCGGATGAATTCGCCTTCCGGAGCCAGACCCTGGCCAAGAAGGCCATGGATGCCGGTTACTTTGATGAAGAGATCATTCCTGTAACCGTCCCCCAAGGGAAGAAGAAACCCCCCATCGAATTCAAGGTGGACGAGCATCCCCGCCTGTCATCGATGGAGGTCCTGCTCTCCCTGCCCCCCGCCTTCAAGCCGGGCGGGACCGTGACCGCCGGAAACTCCTCGGGACGAAACGACGGGGCCGCCTTCGTACTGATGATGACCGCGGAAAAGGCGAAAGAACTGGGTTATGAGCCGATGGCAAAGTGGATCTGCGGCGCCGATTATGGCGTTGATCCCAAGATCATGGGTATCGCCCCCGGCTACGCCATGCCGCAGGCCATCAAACGTGCCGGTCTGAAACTCGCGGACATGGATGTCATGGAGTGCAACGAGGCCTTCGCTGTTCAGAACCTGGCCGTTATCAAAGAAGTCGAAAAACAGACCGGTGAGAAGGTCAATATGGACAACTGGAATCCGAACGGCGGCGCCATCGCCTTCGGGCATCCCAACGGCGCCTCGGGCCCCCGGTGTGGAATGTTTGCCATGCGTGAGCTGATCCGCAGGGGCGGCAGATACGGGATATTCGGCTCCTGCTGCGGCGGCGGGCTCGGTGTCGGGCCTGTGTTCGAAAACCTGAAGCGGTAAACGCTTTGTAAGGATTGAAGAAGTTTTTATAAACTCGTCACGACCAACAGTTCCGGCGGGTTGCCAAAACATATGAGGAAGCACGTATTCTTTGAAAGGATGCCATATTTGGCAAAAAAGCTTTGCCTGACCATCGCTGTTGATCGGGTCAATCAGCGGTAGTCAGGGTGAAAGCGCCGGGGGTCAAACGATCGGAGAAATAACTATTGGATAGGCAGGTGCGAGAGGGGTTGGTCGGCTCACATTGGGGCCACCCAAACGCACAAGATGTGAATGGATGTTTCGTGCCGATGTATCCCCCAAAAGTATGACAGTCCCAACTCGTGGTGACGGGTGACAATTATTGCCCGTTATTGTGCCTTCCCTGTGTACCCTCTTCCCTCTGTCTAACTCCTTTGAGACAGGGAAGAGGGTACGCTTTGACACATTGCCGCTCAGGTTTTTTGGAGGATTGATGGAATCAAAACCGTGGCAACAACATTATGACTATTATGTCCCTACGACAATCCGTTATCCGAGGATCCCCGTGCAGGGTATTTTCCAGTGTGCGGCCTCGCAATATCCGGATCGCGCTGCCTATAACTTCTATGGGTCGGAGTTGACCTTCTGGGGCGATATCGCTCAGACCGACGAGGATGGTTATTTCCGGATTGTCGATCGGAAGAAAGATATGATCATTGCGGGCGGCTTTAATATTTACCCGCGCGAGGTTGATGAAGTACTTTGCCGTCATCCCAAGATCAGTGAGGCAGTGACGGTGGGTGTCCCGGACGATTACCGGGGAGAAACGGTGAAGGTTTACGTGGTTCTCAAACCGGGGCAGACGGCGACGGAAAAAGAATTAATCGATTTTTGCCGGGAGAGTCTGACCACATACAAATCACCCAAAGTGGTCGAATTTCGCGACAGCCTCCCCAAATCGTCTGTGGGAAAGATCCTGCGCAAGATTCTTCGTGATGAGGAAATTGCAAAGAAGAATAAAAAATAATTAAATGATACTTTATGAAAGGAATAAAGAATGGCGGAAAAATTTATCAGTGAGAGAAATTTAAGGTTTTTACTTTATGAGGTATTCGATGCGGAGTCATTGCTGCAATACTCGCGTTACGCCGATCACAGCCGGGAAATTTTTGATATGGTGATCGATACGGCCATGAAGTTGGGCAAAACGGTCTTCAAACCGCTCCTGGTTGAAATGGATCGTAACCAGCCGCAATATGTCAACGGCGAAGTAAAAGTACATCCGGCAGTTCGGAATGTCATGCGGGAGATGGGCGCAGGCGGATGGATTGCCTCCTCGGCGAACTATGAATTTGGCGGACAGCAGCTTCCCGCGATGGTGTCCGTTATGATCCCAACATGTATTTTTGGTGCGGCTAACTATTCGGCATCTGTCTATCACGGTTTGACGAGCGGTGCCGCAATGCTCCTCATGGCGTTTGGTTCCAAAGCTCTCCAGGAGGATTATCTTCCAAAACTGATGGCTGGCGAATGGCAGGGTACGATGGCATTGACGGAGCCGCAGGCCGGCAGTTCTCTTGCGGATATTGTGACTTCAGCCGAGCCTACTGATCAAGGATATTACAAAATTAAAGGGCAGAAGATTTTTATCTCCGCGGGGGATCATGACGGTGTGGACAATGTCGTACACCTCGTGCTTGGCCGCATTAAGGGGGCACCTGCCGGCGTGAAAGGTATTTCCCTTTTCCTGGTTCCCAAGAAAAGGGTCGAAGCCAAAGACGAATTGGTTTTCAACGATCTGCATTGCGCCGGAATTTATCACAAGCTGGGTTACCGTGGCTGTCCGATTACGCAACTGAGTTTTGGAGAAAACGATGATTGCCGGGGCTGGCTGGTCGGTGAGGCCAACAAGGGGTTATCCCTTATGTTTTTAATGATGAACGGCGCCCGAATGGATGTGGGAATGGGTGCCGCCTCGATTTCTTCGGCGGCTTATTACGCATCTCTGGAGTACGCCAAAGAGAGGCCGCAGGGGCGAAAGATGTCCTCAAAGAATCCACTGGCACCGCAGATTCCCATTATCGAACATGCCGATGTCCGACGGATGCTTCTCTTCCAGCGGGCAATTGTGGAAGGCTCCTACTCTCTCCTTATGTATTGCAACCGTTTGGAAGACCTGTCGATTGCTTCAACCGGTGTGGAAAGAGAGCATGCTCATTTGTTACTCGAACTCCTGACGCCTGTCGCGAAAAGTTATGCGTCGGAGATGGGCATCCTGTCATGCAGCCAGGGAATCCAGATTTTGGGCGGCTACGGTTATTGTGATGAATTTCCTCTGGAACAGTTTTACCGGGATGTGCGTATTCATCCCATTCATGAAGGTACGACGGCCGTTCAGGGCATGGATCTCCTGGGTCGAAAGATGCTAATGGAAAAAGGAAAGGCTGCCAATCTCTATTACGAGGAGATTGGTAAAACAATCCAGGAGGCGGCGAAATATTCAGATTTTAAAACATATTCGCACGAACTGGAAAAAGCCTTGGAAAAACTGCAGCAAGTGACGGAATATTTGTTTGGTCTTGCGACGCAGGGCAACGTGGAACTTTTTCTGGCCGATGCCACGCTCTACCTGGAATTCTTCGGCATTGTCACAATGGGCTGGCAATGGCTACTGCAGGCTTTGGTGGCCAAAAAAGCAATCAATAAAGGCGATATTCTTTCCGAAGATCTAAACTTCTATGAGGGTAAAATCGGCACCTGTCATTACTTTTTCGTTTATGAGCTGCCCAAAATCGAGAGTCTGGCGATCAGCCTCACCAAGGGCAGCAGTTTGACCGTCGATATCAAGAATGATTACTTTGCAGAATAGGTGGGTGCTGTTATGCTGCGTATAAAAAGGGCTTTTTGGCTGCAGGTCTAGAAAATGATCGTTGTGAATTTGCTTTGACAGGCATTTCCCGCAAGGGGTATAAGGAATAAAAAAGACAGAAGAAAGGAGTTGTACTATGCGATGGCTTGGTAAGCGTATTTTTGTTTTTGCGTTGGGGTTCTTGTTTTTTTCTTTGTTGATGGGGATTCCAGTCGATTCACCGGCCGCCAAAGCAGATCACTGGGCAAAGCCCAATGCCTCGATGGATCTTAGCAAATTTCCGGACATGTCGGATTTCGATCCCAATAACCCCGTTGTGCCGCATGGCGATACCATCAAGATCGCTCTGGTGGCGCCATTTTCGGGTCCGGCCGCCATTAACGGGAATCTTTACTTCGTGTCGATACAGTGGGTCGCTCAGGGGATCAACAAGAACGGCGGCATCTGGGTTGACGGTAAAAAAAAGATGGTTGAAATCATCAAGGCTGATACCAAGTCTAGTCCGGATGCTACTAAAAAGATTTGTGAGCGTATGGTCCTTCAGGAGAAAGTGCACATGCTTATGGGTACCCCGGGCAGCCACTTGATGAAGATCGTCAACCAGGTGGCCCAGAAGTATAATGTCATCTCCGTTTGCTTCTCATCAAATTCCGAGACACTGCAGGATGCTACGAATTTCAGCCGTAACGCTTTCATGACCACGTTTTCCACATCTCAGGCGGGCAAGGGGCTTGCCTATTACTATGGAAAGATACGTAAAAAAGAAAAGAAATTCTATATCCTTTGCCAGGATTATTCCTTTGGTCGCGAATTGGCCGCCGGATTTAAACAGGGTTTAAAGGAGTACTATCCTGAGGCGGAGATTGTCGGTGAGGATTATCATAGGTTGTTTCTGACCGATTTTGCGCCGTTTCTGACAAAGATCAAAGCTTCCGGCGCCGAAGTTATCTTCACGGGCGACTGGCTGCCCGACGGCGGCACTCTTTTGAAGCAGTCCCGCCATATGGGGGTTAATCTGCCTTTTGCCAATATTTTTATTACGGATCCTGTCGGGCTCACCGAACTGGGCGTCGAGGGGACGGAGGGACTGGTTAATTTCTGTCAATCTGGAGCTAAAAATCCGGCCTTCAAAAACGAAGTTGACATAAAATACAGTACAATGTGGCATGACTTATGGAAGAACAAATGGCAGGCGCCCTATAATTCCATTATATACGAATGGCCGCTGGGAGACATCGCCTTCTGGATAGAGCAAACTTTCTGGACTTTATCTGTAATTGAACGGGCCAAAAGCATGGATCCCGAGAAGATCATCAACGTCTGGGAAGGGGATACCTACAAGTATAACAGTGGTAAAGTTGTTAAGATGCGGGCCTGCGACCACAAAGTGATTCAGAGTTTTCATGTTTACGAGTATGTGCGGCCGGACAAGCAGAAAGTCTGCATGAACATTCCGCCCTATTACTGGTCCAAAGACCGCTCGGCAGCAGGCCCCGTGCATGTAATTCCCGCCGAAGCCGTGTTACCCTGGATGGATCCGAAGCTGGACCGTTGCAAGGGAAAGAACAATTGGGGCGAATAGGTAAACGTCATATCCATCAGCATCCGGGGTACGGAATTTTTATGCAGCCGCGCCCTGGGTTTAATAAGGATAATATCAAAATTGAATTTTTACAGGATACTTTAGCGGTATTAGGGTGGTTGAATTTGCTGGCGGGTACGGTCCATATTGGATACTTTTAGAAAGGGACTGCAAAATGTCATAACGTTGCCATTGGACGGCATCTTTATGAGGAATGTAATTAAAAAATAAAAAAGAGAAGGAGGTAACATTGTATGTTTAAGTCTAAGTCTAAGTTTATGGTTTTGGTTTTGATTATTGCAGTATCGTTCGTGGCATTTTCGGCGGTTTCTACGATGGCAGCGGAATATGGAAATTCAGATATTGGTTTTACCATTAACTATCCTGATGCCTGGCAGGTCAAGCCTTCCGAAAAGCCGGTCTTACTCTATGCATCTCCAGCGTCCAAGATTCCCTGGATAACCGTTGCTATATATGAAAAGGCCGCTTTTGAAGATGCTCTTACTGCGTCGGCATCCATTTCTGGCTTTACAGGGTTCGAAGCCAAGCCTGCCATAGAAACGACGACAGATGATGGAGTAAAGGCTCTTAAAACGACAACGACGTTTACGACCGATACAGGCTATCCAGGCGAAGGGTTTGTCATGGGAGTTAAAAAGGGTAGCCAGTGGCTCGTTGTCACGGTGGGGACAGTTCCTATGGGAGGAGTACCTTATGAGGAGGATGTTTTCTCGAAGATAGCCAAATCGCTAAAATTCAACAAATAATTAAAACAAGCTTTATGAGCGGTTCTCATTCCCTGCCCCTTCGCTTTTTTGGTGAAGGGGTTGGGTTTTTAATGTTTGCGAAAGATGGTTACGGAAGGAAATGTTGACATAGCGGATGATCGCGCAGGAAGCCGCGGTGGAGAGTCTGGAAAATAACGATACGCTTGTCGCAGGCAATGACAATCTGGGTAAGGCCAGCGACATCATCTATGAGTACATTGTTGTGGTGATACTGTCGAAAGGACCAACAAAGAGTAAAAACATGCAGAAGAAAGGATATTTCACATGAAATGGTTGAACAAGCGTATTTTTGTAATTGGCTTGGGTCTTTTGGTTTTGTCATTGTTGATGGGGATTTCGGTCGATTCACAGGCAGCCCCAAAAAGTGACTGGGCAAAGCCCAACGCTGCGATGGATATTAATGACATTCCGGACATGTCGGATTTCGATCCAAATCACCCCGCCGTGTTGCAGGGTGACACCATCAAGATTGCGGTGGTGGCGCCCTTTTCCGGTCCGGCTTCTATAAACGGACAAATTGACTACATTTCCATCCAGTGGGCTGCTCATGTAATCAATAAAAAAGGCGGCCTTTTCGTTGACGGCAAAAAGAAGATGGTGGAAGTCATCAAAGCCGATAACCAGTCCAGTCCGGACGGCACTAAAAAAGTATGTGAGCGCATGGTACTTCGGGAAAAAGTTCATGTTCTGATGGGGACCCAGGGCAGCCACCTGATGAAAATCATCAACCAGACGGCCGAGAAGTATAATGTCATCGCCGCGAATTTCGGGGCAAACTCTGACGAACTGCAGGACGCTACAAATTTTAACCGCAATGCTTTCCAGATGACGCAGTCCGTAAGCCAGCTTGGCCGGGGGCTGGCCTATTACTATGGAAAGATCCGCAAAAAGGAAAAGAAATTCTACATCATTTGCCAGGATTATTCTTTCGGTCGCGGTCTGGCCGCCGCATTTAAGCAGGGTTTAAAGGAGTACTACCCTGAGGCGGAGATTGTCGGAGAAGATTATCATAGGTTGTTTCTGACGGATTTTGCACCGTTTCTGATAAAGATCAAGGCCTCCGGCGCCGAGGTTATCTACACAGGCGACTGGGTGCCAGACGCCAATAATCTTTTAAAGCAGACCCGTCAGCAGGGTATTACATTGCCGTTTGCCAACATTTACATGGATGAACCGGTCGGGCTCAATGAAGTGGGCGTTGAAGGGACAGAAGGACTGGTCAACATCAGCCAGTATGGCGCGGAAAATCCGGCCTTCAAGACGGAAGCAGACATAAGAAATAATAAAATGTGGAATGACATGTGGAAGAATAAATGGAAGGCGCCCTATAATGCAGCCTTGTATGAATGGCCGCTGGGAACCATCGGCTCATATATCGAGCAGACCTACTGGCTTTTATCCGTCATTGAACGGGCTAAAAGCACAGATCCCGAAAAAATCATCAAAGTCTGGGAAGGGGATGTCTACAAATTTGGTAACCGTAAAACCGTGAAGATGAGGGCCTGCGACCACAAAGTGATTCAGGATTTTCATGTTTACGAGTCTGTGCGGCCGGACAAGCAGAAAGTCTCCATGAACATTCCACCCTATTACTGGTCCAAGGAACGCTCGGCGGCAGGACCCGTGCATGTAATTCCCGCCGAAGCCGTGTTGCCCTGGATGGATCCGAAACTGGACCGCTGTAAGGGCAAGAACGGCTGGGGTGAGTAAATAAGCTCTGTGTTGAGTGAGAAAAATGGGTGCGGCTGCTATTCATGGCGCCGCACCCCGCATATTATCGTGAATAGTGAAAGGAAGTAAGAATGGATCCGACCACAGTAATGTATGTATCCCAGGGGTTGCAAGGACTAGCGTATGGGATGATTTTATTTTTGATCGCGTCGGGGTTGAATATCATCTTCGGAATGATGGGGATATTGAACATGGCCCATGCCGCGTTTTTTATGCTGGGGGCATATATTTGCTACCAGATCGTGGCCATGACGGGGAGTTTCTGGCTGGGGTTTTTATTTGCCCCAATAGTGACGGCAGCGCTGGGTGTTCTGATGCAGCAGCTGTTTTTAAGAAAAGCTCATGTGCTGGGGCATTTTGGCGAATTGATCTTAACAATGGGTATTGCGAGCGTCATCGTCGCTGCGATTAAGAAGTTCTGGGGGACGCAGAATCTGCCGCTCTCGATGCCTGATAGCCTGAATGGGATGGTGTCGATCGTGGGGATAAGTTATCCGGCGTACCGGTTGTTTGTGATCGGGCTGGCACTTGTGGTTTTGGTCCTCATGATGCTGCTTTTGTACCGGACGCGTTTGGGGAAGATCGTTCGTGCGGCAGTATCGGACCGGGAAATGGTGAATGCCCTGGGGATCAATATTAATCTCGTGTTCATGCTCGTCTTTGGGGGGGGTATATGGCTTGCGGGACTTGCGGGCGTGGCGATAGCGCCGATCCTGACGGTGTTTCCCGGATTGGCTGATCAGGTGGGGATGGATGCGTTCATCGTGGTGGTAACGGGCGGATTCGGGAGTTTAGTCGGCGCCTTCATTGTCTCCATCATATTCGGGCTGCTGAGCTCTTACGGGGTCCAGTTCTTATCTAACTTTGCACCAGTTTTGATGGTTTGTTTCATGGCTATCGTCTTGGTGATTCGTCCCAACGGGTTATTTGGTGTGAAGGAGTGAAGGGTTGAACATGATTAATAAGAAAGCAAATATTGTTTTATGGCTGATGTTGATTGTCTTCCTGGCCTTTTTCCCAAAGCTGTTCGGTATTTACTACACGAATATGGTGGTGACCTTTGCGATTTTTTCGGTGTTTGCCACGTCTCTGAACATGCTGATGGGCTATACAGGCCTTTTGAGTTTTGGGCATGCCATGTTTTTTGGATTTGGTGGATACGGCACGGCGCTGGCATTGAAGCATATTGAAGGGCTCGGGATCTTCCCGGCCATTGGGTTCGGCATGCTGGCAGCGGTTGTTCTGGCGTTGGTCTTGACCCCGATAATGGTGCGGGTGACCGGCACGGCGTTTGCGATGCTGAATATGGCATTTGCCCAATTGATGTATGTTCTGGCGCTCAAGTTATATACCATTACGGGCGGTGAAGACGGGATTGCGAACTTTCCGATTCCGGGGATATTTACGGAGAGTTTGAGAAACTCCTCCGACCATTTTTATTATCTGGCGATGATAATTCTGGGTCTTTGCATGTGGTTGATGTGGTTTTTCACCAAGACGCCTTTCGGACAGATCCAGGTGGGAATTCGGGACAACGCCAAAAGGGTTGACTATCTGGGATATAAAGTCCCGCAGTCGAAGGCGGTGGTCTATATCCTGTCCGCCGCTTTTGCCGGCATAGCCGGTTCTTTTTACGGATTGTTCCATAACATGGTTTCGGCGGATGGTTCTCTCGGTATGGGCATGTCCTTTATGCCGATCATAATGATCATGATCGGCGGTATCGGGAGCTTTTTGGGTCCCATGACGGGCGTGGCGATATTCCAGTTGATTGATGAATTCATCCTGCGTTACACGGAAAGTTCTGAACTGGTGATGGGCGCGACTTTGATTTTGGTCGTCGTGTTCATGCCGATGGGATTTATGGGATTGTTCTCTATGTTGAAGTCCAAGTGGAAGGCCCGGTTTACCGGAAACGCTAAAATGGAGAAGGCGTCATGAATATACTGGAAACAAATGATTTACATCACAGTTTTGGCGGGTTGGACGTGTTGTTCGGCATCGATCTGCAAGTCGCGAAAGGAGAGCGTCACGCCATAATCGGGCCTAACGGTGCGGGAAAGACGACGCTCTTCAATACGATTACGGGAACCTATCATCCGACGAAAGGGAAGGTGTTTTTCAAGGGGAAGGACATTACCGGATTTCCGCCGCACAAGCTGGCGCGGATCGGGGTGGGGCGGTCGTTTCAGATAACCAGCACATTTACCTATCTAACTGCTTTCCAGAATATCCGGCTGGCGATATTGTCCAAGCACGGCATCCGTTTTAACTTATTTCGGTATGTCGGTAGCATGAAGGAGATTACCCGGGAGACGGAAGAAATGCTGGAGCGGGTGAGTCTGATCAATGAGCGCGATGTTCTCGCCAGTATGCTGTCGTACGGCCAATCCCGTGCCCTGGAGATCAGCATGGCCATGGCGATGGATCCGGAATTGATTTTGCTGGATGAATTTGCGGCGGGCATGTCGCGGGAGGAGACCCATACTGCCGTGGAACTGATCCTGAAGATGACGGAAGGGAAAACGGTGGTCATAATCGAGCATGATATGGACGTCGTCTTTTCGCTGGCGGACCGGATTACCGTTTTACACTACGGCAAGATATTGGCGACGGGGACGCCAGAGGAGATACGAAACAACCAGGATGTGAAGGATGCCTATTTGGGGGATCTGGAAGTATGAGTATTCCGACGTCACACAGAAAGCGAAGAGGTGGGAGTATATGTTATTAGAAATCAGAGATTTGAATACCCACTATGGGCCGAGCCACGTCTTGCAGGGTATTAGCATGGATATAGCTCAGGGAGAATTGGTAGCGCTTTTGGGGCGCAACGGGATGGGCAAGAGCACCACGCTGAAGAGCATCATGGGGATGGTGAAGCTGACCTCGGGATCGGTGAAGTTTGAAGGAAGGGAGATAGCGGGCCTCCCGGCCTACAAGGTGGCGCAGGCGGGGATTGGATATGTTCCCGAGGATCGGCGGATTTTCCCCGAGCTATCTGTTTTGGATAACCTGCTGTTGGGCATCAAGGGAGGGAAGATAAAAGACACCAGTGATCCCAATGTCTGGACTGTGGAACGGATCTTCGGACATTTTCCCAAACTGGCGGAGAGAACAACCCAACAGGGACGATTTCTATCCGGCGGCGAGCAACAGATGCTGTCCATTGGCCGTTCGCTGATGGGGAATCCCCAATTGCTGCTGGTGGATGAACCTTCGGAAGGTTTAGCGCCGATCATGGTCCAGGAGGTTCGAAACGTTCTGGCGGAGATCAACAAGGCGGGGGTTTCGGTTTTGCTTGTGGAGCATAACCTGAAGGTGGCTCTGTCTCTGGCCAGCCGAGTCTATCTGATGAAGAAAGCCTGTATCGGCTGCCAGATTACCCCTGAAGAGCTCAAAAACAGCCCCGAGGTCCGCGCTGAATATCTGGAAGTGTGAGATCAGCGCCGGTAAATATATTGGAAGGAGAAGAAGAAAATGGTTGAAAATGGAGACAAGCAGATGAGCGCTCAAGATGCCGTGGCGGCGAATGTGCGCGACGGCGATATGCTCATTATGGGAAATTACACAATCGGCATAGCCTTTGGTCTTGTCTATGAAATTGTGCGACAGAGGAAGAAAGGTCTGACGTTTTGTTCACAGTCCGGTTGTATTGGTGATGAACTATTAATGGCCGCCGGATGTATTGATCGCCTTATTACAACCTTTGTTCTTAATGCAGGCACTGTGGGAGGAAACTTTCCGATCGAGCGTGCCTTGAAGCAGGGAAAACTGCAGATCGAGGATTACACGAATTTTCAGTACAATGCCCGTCTGGTGGCCGGGATGCACGGTTACAGTTTCATGCCGGTGTTGGAAGGGATTTTGCACTCGGATATTTTCACGAAGCGGGGTTTTATGGGAGACGACAAGTTTCGCGTCATCACCTGCCCGTTTACCGGGAAAGACACCGTGCTGGTTCCCGCCTTGAATCCGGATGTCTGCATTATCCACGTGCAGCGGGCGGACAAGTATGGCAACGCACAGTACTGGGGTGCGATGGGGAGCGTCCAGGCGGCGGCCCTCGCGAGCAAACGGATCATCGTTTCGTGCGAAGAGATTGTGGAACACGACGTGATAATCTCAAGTCCGCATTTTACAATTATACCGGCCTACCGGGTCAATGCCGTGGTGGAGATGCCCTGGGGAGCGCATCCGTCAGAAGTTGTGGGTTACTACAACGTTGACAAGGTCGGTCAGGGGACTCTGGGTGCCGGTCTTCTGACGGAAGAAGGCGGCAAGGCGTGGCTCGACGAGTGGATCTATGGATGTCCGGATCATAACGCCTATATGAATCATTATATCGGATTATTCGGATCGGGAATGCTCAATTCGATCAAAGCTCGGGCGTATTATTCGGCACCTGCAAATTACGGATCGGCATTTTCTACGGTGTGGGATGAGCAGAAACGGGAACGGACGATGGGCGTGACGCTGGAAGAACTGGAGCAAATCATGAAAGAGAAGGGGGTGCTGTATGAGTAAACCCTATACACTCAACGAACTGTTAATCATTGCTATCGCCAAGGAGATCCACGATCATGAGAATGTGGTGCTGGGCGTGGGTATTCCGATGACATCGGGGGCTTTGGCGAAAGCGTTGTTTGCCCCCCATTCAAACCTCATCATGGAGTCGGGTATTATCGATTTCAAGCCGACAGTACCGATGAACCATGTGGCCGACTGTATGTCGTGCCGGGGGTTTTCGTATTCGACGGATTTGTTCTCCACGTTTACGATGACGTACCGGGGTTTTGTGGACGTCTGTTTTCTGGGAGTCGCCCAGGTGGACAAGTACGGGAACCTGAACACAACCGTGATCGGGGATTATGAAAATCCCACGATCCGCTTGCCGGGTTCCGGCGGCGCAGCGGATTTTATTTCCTATGCGAAGAGAACGATTCTGACCATGCGGAGCGGTGAGTTTGTAGAGAAGCTTTCATACGTGACCTCTCCGGGATACCTGGACGGAGGCGACAGCCGCGAGAAATCGGGTCATTTCACGCCGGGGAGCGGGCCGACCAAACTGATCAGCACGCAGGGGATTTTCGAGTTTGATCCCGAGACGAAGGAGATGTTTCTCTCCCAGCTTCACCCTGGCGTGACTGTCGAAGCGGTGAAAAAGAAAATTCCCTGGGACCTGAAAGTTTCTCCTGATTTGAAACAAACGGAACGCCCGAAGGATGAAGAGATCGATTTTATCCGGAATAATTTCCCGACGGAGTCGGTGGGAAAGAATCTGATGTGGGAGATTGCGACGGCCAGTTTTTTGAAAAGGTTGAACGCAGCAAAACCGACAATTGAAAAATGATCATGGTGACAACGGAATGGATCGCTAAAGAAAAAACTGTTTTGTATTACGGACGGGCGAAGGGAAAAATGAAAGGGGAGCAGCCTGATGAATAAGTGACGGTTGTGAGCATTTAAATAAGGAAAGATTTAACAATCAATCAGGAGGATTGAAAGAATGAGATTAAAAGATAAGGTTGCCATTGTAACGGGATCAGGCCAGGGGATCGGTGAGGGGATCGTCATGCGTTTTGTGGAAGAAGGCGCGAAGGTGATCGTCAATGATGTGGTCGAAGAGAATGCGAGGGCCGTAGCCGAGAAAGTAAAGGCACAGGGCGGCCAGGCGGTGGCGGTTATCGGCAGTGTGGCGGATCGGTCGATAGTCCAGAAGATGGTGGATACGGCAGTCAAGGAATTCGGTACGCTGGACATCATTGTCAATAATGCCGGCATCACCCGCGATGCTATGCTGCACAAGATGGAAGATGCGCAATGGGACCAGGTGATTGCCATCAACTTGACCGGCGTATTTTACGGGATTCAGTGCGCGGCCCGGGTCATGCGGGACAGGGGTTATGGAAAGATCATCAATATTTCTTCAACCAGTGCGCTTGGCAATGCCGGACAGCTCAACTATTCCGCATCCAAGGCGGGTGTTATCGGGATGACGAAGACGGCGGCGAAGGAACTGGGGCCCAAGAACATTAACGTCAATGCGATTGCTCCGGGGATGATCTGGACGGACATGATGAAGAATATGCCGCCGGCGGTTCAGCAGCAGATCGATGCGACGCTGCCGTTTGTTGTGCCGCTGAATAGAAAAGGATCACCGCGCGACATTGCGAATCTGGCGCTTTTCCTGGCCTCCGAAGAGAGTCAGTTTATCACGGGACAAATCGTCTTCTGTGACGGCGGCATGAAAATGTAAACACCGGGTGATTTTTAACCAAAATGAAAAGGATGATAAGCCATATATTACGATTGAATTCGCGGTCAGCTCCGACCATTGTCAGATGTATGTCTGACAATGGGTACTTTGAAGGCCTCGGTGTCTGATCCGAATCAACCTCCTTCATCTCTTGATGACGGATCTCTATCATGTTTCAAATCTGGTTACCCATACATCTTAGCGAGGAACCAAAAATATCTTTCCCGAACAAATCAACCGGTTGATCTGGGCGGTGGTAGGGTTCGGCGCAAGGATGTATTATGTACATGGTTCTGCTGGCTGTCATCCCGCAACTCGTGGGACACACAGCCATCAACTGGGCGCTGAAACACCTGAGGGCCGGTATGATCGCGATATCAATCCTCGGGGAGGCAATCGGGGCTACGATCCTCGCCTATCTCTTCTTCACCGAGACGGTCAGTACCTTCCAGCTTGTCGGCATGGTACTCATCTTTACCGCCATCATCATAGCGTCGAGGACGGGTAGAAAGGCGCCGGGATGATAGGGACCTTCACCTTCCTGCCTTCCGCCATATGGTCTTTCAGTACCCCCTCAGATAGTATTTCTCCTTTCTGATTGCCCCCCAAATCACCTGACAGATAGCCCATCCTTGACTTTTAAACTGTTTCGTGTAAGAATCATTCGCATAAGAATATTTCTTGTTAGAAATAGTTGCGAGAGAGATTGAGAAGGATGGATCAGAAGATGAAGGACTCTCAACAAACACATGTCGATAGAGATAACGGAGCAGAAAGGGTTCTCGACGAGGGACGGGAATCGGTGGAATATGAAGCTGTGCCCGTGCTTCTCGGAAGCACGGCCGTCGATGAAACACTCGACCCCAGGGAGGGTGAGCTAAACGATATCTTCCTGGAGACCTGCAGCTTCCGGCTCCTGATCGCCTTGCGCCGGATCATGCACTTTGTTGATGCCTATTCTAAAAAGCTTGCGGTTGAACATCACATAACGGGGCCGCAGCTCATCTGTCTCTATTCCATTGTGAGGGAGGGTCCTCTTACTCTTTCGGATCTGGGCAGGCGGGTAAGCCTGAGTATGAGCACCGTGAATGGAATCGTTGACCGCCTTGATTATAAAAGCCTCGTCGTGCGTGAGAGAAAGGACAGGGATCGTCGCAAGGTGTTGATAACGGCAACAGATACCGGGAGGAAGCTGACAGCACAGGCGCCACTCCCCCTTCAGGATCGTTTTGCCCAGGCCATTGCCGGGCTGCCTGAACTCGAACAGGTTTCAATTGCGCTTTCATTTGAGAGAGTGGTGGAGATGATGGAGATAAAGATGTAACCTTTGTATATGACAATACATGCCCGGGCAGCTGATCCGTGTGTTTTTTTGTTCTTCACTAAGAGCATCAAGATATATACCAACTATTTTTAACCTGGTTCCATCCATACCATAAAGCGCCCACAAGAAAAAACGCCCATTTTGTTGGGTGTCATGAGGAGTTCATAAGGAATATGGCTGAGAAGATCGTAGTGAAAGATCTGTACAAGATCTTTGGAACACATCCCGAAAAGGCGTTGAAACTCTACCGGGAGGGATTCTCCAAGGATGATATCATGGAGAAGACCAAGCAAACCATCGGTATAGCCGATGTCTCTTTCACGGTGAACGAGGGGGAGATCCTGGTGATCATGGGGCTCTCCGGAAGCGGGAAGTCGACCCTTGTCCGCTGCATAAACCGGCTGATCGAACCGTCATACGGGAAGATCTATCTGGATGGTGTCGATATTACCACCCTGCCCGGGGAAGAACTCCGCAAGCTGCGGCAGGAGCGCTTCGGCATGGTATTTCAGAACTTTGCGCTCTTCCCCCGCAGAAGCGTGATCAGGAACGTGGAATATGGGTTGGAGATCCAGAAGGTGCCCCCACTCGTTCGCAGGGAAAAGGCAATGCAGGTCCTGGAGCAGGTCGGCCTCAA
>Ga0208905_1000783_pt1 | contig 16100 bp, 13 predicted proteins | sample AntAceMetag02UKS_FD_184776 | JGI IMG/M metagenome (GOLD analysis project Ga0208905, IMG submission 184776) | Saline lake microbial communities from Ace Lake, Antarctica - Antarctic Ace Lake Metagenome 02UKS (SPAdes) (version 2) | ecosystem: Environmental > Aquatic > Non-marine Saline and... | reverse complement strand
TGGAGCTCAATAAATACTTGCATGGGGATTACCTCCTGAGGCTTTAATTTGCTGATTAAATCTACCTCAGTGTAATGCCCCATGCTTTTTATTTCAAGTCTACCTCAAGAAAATGGGACGCTCTTAATTTTTTTAACGTGGTATTTATTGGGGCTATTATTCTGGCAGGATGTTTTTACTTTGCCTTTTTTGCTCATGGCCAGATAACTACACCTACGCCTGATTGTATTTTTTGTGAGGGGAGATATCAATATCATCTACAAGGCATTGCAACAGATAACAGATCAATTTATTGGTCGTTCACAACAGAACTTGTTAAAACTGATATGTTGGGAAGTCTTTCTGTATCAACTTCTGTCGCCAACCACCATGGAGATATAACGTTAAAAGATGGACAAGTATATGCTACGGTAAATTTCGGTGGTTGGCATAGTGAAACGCCTGCTGATAATTGGTGTTATGTTTATGATTCAACTGATTTTACATTTTTAACGAAATATTCTACCCCGGAAGTAATCTATGGTATAGGTGCTATTGGGTATGATGGAAACATTTTTATGGTCGGTGGAGGCCTCCAAACAGAAGCAGATGATAATATTGTTTACGAATATCACGGCACGGATTTTAACTTTATTACCACTCACGAATTGCACAGTGACTATATAGATGGTGGTATACAGACGATGGCCTATGGAGATGGATGGTGGTGGTATGGGTGTTACGGGTCAGAGTTATTTATGGGGGACAAGTATTTTCAGTCAGTACGGAGTTATGCAGTTTCAGCGAGTACTGGATGGGATAGATTAACTGATGGAACTTATTTGCGAGGATATTCTGCTCAGACTGATGGAGGGTGGTTTGGTAGAGTACAATATATGGATTGGAATCCTCCGCCTACTCCGGCACCATCCCCGATACTATTTCTAAGTGAGACCCCTACACCTTAGTGGCTCAGTTCATAAATACGGTGGCATACGGCCGTTGATACATCCCGGTCTTCTGCGTCGCTCGTTGGTTATCCAGCCAAGCAGAGTGGCGTTCCTCCTTACGCATTGCAGACCGGGCGTCTCGATGTCCTCGATACGTAACCTTATTTATGAAATAAACCACTTAGGTCTCAGAGGAGCTTTCTCAAAAAGGGGAATGCTCATAATCTATATAATTATGTAGAGACTCAAGTTTACATTCAGTCGTTTCTTTAAGATTGCCATCAGCACATATTCCGAAATATCGATCAAAATATTAGTTTTTATTGCGTTAAGAAAAGTCCCATTAATTTTTTTAATTGTATCAAATATGTTTCTGATGGTATAAAGCCATATATTTTAAGGGAGATTTAAGAGCTGGAATATAAAGTGGGGAGCGGTGTAGGAAATCGACCGTGTCTTACCACCCAATCCCTGATTGTCGTTCTCCATTCACCAGTCTCTGATTGTAACACCCCCATGCACGTTCTTTACTTTCATCAGCATTTCTCCACGCCAGCCGGATCGACCGGAACCCGTTCTTATGAAATGGCCCGGCGTCTGATTCAGCGCGGGCATGCGGTAACGATGGTCTGTGGGTTGTACCAGGTGGCGAAGACCGGCCTCAAAGGGTTGCCTGCAAACGGCCTGAGAAAAGGTATTGTTGATGGCATCGAAGTGATTGAGATCAATCTCCCCTATTCCAACTATGACAGCTTCATCCGGCGATCGATAACCTTTATTAAGTTCGCGCTCAGGAGCATCACGATTGCTCTGGGAACGGATTACGACCTCCTCTTTGCCACCTCCACCCCCCTCACTGCCGGGATACCCGGTATTGTGATGAAGTTTTTCAAGCCTCGCAAACCCTTTGTCTTCGAAGTGCGCGACCTCTGGCCGGCCCTGCCGCGCGAGATGAGGGTGATTACAAATCCCCTAATATTAAAGATGATGTCTCTTTTAGAATGGTTGTCTTATCACGCGGCCAACCGGTGCATCGGTCTGGCTCCGGGGATCGTTCGGGGGATCGAACGACGCGGTATTCCCTCCCGTTGTATGGTAATGATCCCGAACGGATGCGACCTTGACCTATTTCAGCCGGTCGCAGAGAAAAAATCAAGACTTCCCGGCGTCAATCAAGGAGATTTTACAGCGGTCTTTACCGGTGCCCATGGAATTGCCAATGGCCTGGACGCCGTTCTCAACGCCGCCGGTGTGTTGTTGGCCCGTGAGCGGAAGAAGATTAAGCTGGTCTTTATCGGTGACGGCAAGCTGAAACCTCATCTTAAAGAACGGGCGCGAAGGGAAAGATTAACGAACTGCCTCTTCTTCGACCCCGTTCCCAAGATCGAACTGGCCGGGATAATCGCCAATATGGACGCGGGACTCATGATCCTGGCTAACTGTCCGGCCTTTTACGAGGGGACGTCTCCCAATAAGTTCTTTGATTATATCGCTGCAGGCCTCCCTGTTCTCAATAATTACCCGGGCTGGTTAGCGGGGTTGATACGGGAGAACAACTGCGGTCTGGCGGTTGAACCGGAATCTCCGGAAGCTTTCGCCGATGCGCTAAGCCATTTGGCCGATCATCCGGAGGCGTGCCGGGAGATGGGGGAAAATGCCCGGCGGCTGGCCGAATCCCGATTTGACCGGCGTGAACTCTCCGACCAATTTGTTGATTTTCTTGAAGGAATTCCATGAAAAGAGCCATTGATCTTATTGTTGCCGCTCTGGGGATTATTATATTATTTCCCCTATTTCTTCTGCTGGTTATTCTGGTTCGTGTTAAACTCGGCTCACCGATTTTTTTCCGTCAAGCCCGGGGTGGACTGAATGGGAGGGAATTCAATATCATCAAATTCCGCTCCATGAGCGACCGTCGAGATGAAGAGGGAAAATTATTGCCGGATGGGGAACGCTTAACTTCATTTGGCCATTTTTTGCGGAAGACGAGCCTGGACGAACTTCCGGAACTGTTCAATATCCTGAAAGGCGAGATGAGTTTGGTTGGGCCGCGACCGCTGTTAATAGAATACCTGGACCTCTACACATCGGAGCAATTCCGTAGGCACGATGTCAAGCCCGGTATTACCGGCTGGGCACAGATTAACGGGCGGAACGCGCTGACCTGGGAAGATCGATTCCGTTTAGATACCTGGTATATAGATCATCAAAGCTTTAGACTGGATCTAAAGATTTTGGTGATGACCATCATCAGTGTGATCACGCGAAAAGGGATCTCGGCTTCAAATCATCCCTCTATGCCTAAATTCACCGGCCAATAGTTATTTTAAACGAAATAAGAAAATAAACATATCTTATATTTTTGTTATGGAATAAGGAGTACTAAAATGACAGATCGCTTCCAGGACTGGAAATACCCGGATATTGAAGACGGCAAGCCGACGATATATAATTGGGTGGTTCAGAATATAGACGGATTCAAGTTGGGTTACCGGACCGATATAGGCGCGTTTACTTATATCAACGCCGGGTTCGGGGTAACGATTGGAGATGAGGTACAGATTGGTTCTCATTGTTCGATCTATTCCATCTCCACCATCGATGGTAAAGAAGCACCGGTTGTATTGAAAAAAAACTGCCGGATCGGGAGCCATTCGGTAATATTGCCGGGTGTAACGGTAGGAGAGAACGCGATTGTCGGGGCAATGAGCCTGGTCAATAAGGATATTCCGGCTGACTCAGTGGCATACGGGATTCCTGCCAGTGTCAGGCGGCCTTCAAAATAACATGAGCATTAATAAAAGAACCAAGCCGTTTCCTATGTGGCCTTTCTTCGAGAAGGATGAGATTGAGGCGGTGGTTACCGTACTTACTTCCGGGAAGGTCAACTATTGGACCGGAGAGGAAGGAAGAAACTTTGAGAAAGAGTTCGCCGGTTTTGTTGGAACACGGCATGCGGTAGCATTGGCAAACGGGACAGTTGCGATAGAGCTAGCCCTGCGGGCTGCGGAGATCGGTGAGGGGGATGAGGTGATAGTTCCTCCCCGCTCCTTTATCGCGACCGCTGGCGTTGTCATGCTCTGCGGTGCTCGCCCGGTCTTTGCCGATGTAGATCGGGAGAGTGGCAATATCACCGCTGAGACCATTCGGCTGGTCCTCACCGATCGGATTCGGGCGATCATCCCGGTCCATCTGGCGGGCCGGCCCTGCGAAATGGATCCGATTATGAAATTGGCGAAGGAGCACGGCCTGGTCGTGATCGAGGACTGTGCTCAGGCACATGGGGCTGAGTATCACGGCCGCCGGGTGGGGGCCATCGGGGATATGGGAGCTTTCTCATTCTGCCAGGACAAGATTATCACTACCGGCGGAGAAGGGGGAATGGTAACCACCAATAACCGGGAGTACTGGGAAAGGGTCTGGTCGTTCAAGGATCACGGAAAAAGCTATGAGGCTGTCTTTAACCGCGAATATCCCCCGGGATTCCGCTGGCTGCACGAGTCGATCGGGACCAACGCCCGGATGACGGAGATGCAGGCGGCGATCGGTCGTGTGGCTCTCAGGAAGCTCCCCCGGTGGCTGGAGGTAAGGCGCCGGAATGCCGGGATCTATACCCGGCGGTTCTCCGGTTTATCGGCATTACACCTTCCGAAGGTGCCTTCCGGATTTAACCACGCCTGCTACCGTTATTATTTTTATGTGGTGCCGGAGAGGCTTAAGAGCGGGTGGGATCGGGATCGGATTATGAGGGAGGTAAACGCGCTGGGACGTCCCTGCTTCAGCGGCACCTGCTGCGAGATCTATCTTGAGAAGGCTTTTGTGAAAGCCGGTCTTCAGCCCGACGAAAGGCTGCCCAACGCCCGATTTCTAACTGAAAACTCCCTGATGCTCCCGGTCCATCCTGCCCTGAACTCTGAAGATGTTGAGGATATTGCCGACACCGTTGCTTGTGTCGTGGAGAGGGCCACAGCATGAGGAAGAAGCTCAAAGCATCGATCTGGAATATCCCGAGTCTCTTGAGGATACTGGCGGATATGATTATGCTGGCCGCGACTTATGGCGCGATGATGTTTCTCCGGTACGCCCTGGTACTCAGATCGGGTCTTGACAAGCCGAATCTTTTGAGCATATTCGTGACCTATTACTGGCACGGACTGCTTATCCTTCTCCCCTGCTGCCTGATCACTTTTATCTCCATGGGATTTTACGGCCGCGGGCGCTACTACCGGAGCAAGTTTAAGGTCCTGATTGTCTTTCAGGGTATTACCATCGGCTATCTGGCAACCGGCTTTTTCGTCTTTTTCTTCTCGGATTTTGTGGGGACATTCTCGCGGGGGGTTCTGCTCTTCAGTTATGTTTTCTCTAATGTTGTGTTAATCGGGGCCCGGGTCTGGTCAACCGTCTGGAAGACGCTTTATTTTAAAGAGATTGCCAGCCCGGCCGGGGTCGCCTCTCCCCTCTCGAGGGAGGGGGAGCGCAATGTCCTGGTCATCGGCGGCGCCGGCTATATCGGTTCCGCGCTGATCCCCCGCCTTCTGGAAGCCGGCTACCGTGTCCGCCTGATGGATATCATGGTTTACGGGGAAGACGCTATCGAAGCCTTCAAATCACACCCGCGCCTGGAGATCTTCCGCCGTGACTTTCGCCAGGTTAACGCTGTCGTGGAGGCGATGCAGGGGATTAACACGGTCGTTCACCTGGGGGCGATTGTAGGAGACCCGGCCTGTGCGTTGGATGAAAATCTGACCCGGGAGATCAACCTGATGGCCACCCGGATGATCGGCGAGGTCGCTAAAGGACTCCGGGTCCATAAGTTCATCTTTGCCAGCACCTGTTCGGTCTACGGAGCGAATGCCGCGATCCTTGATGAAAAATCTATCTTAAATCCGGTCTCTCTCTATGCCCGGACCAAGATCGCTTGCGAGAAAGTTCTCTTCAAACTGAGCGACAGTTCTTTCCAGCCGACCATGCTCCGATTCGGCACCATCTACGGATTATCGGGGCGGACCAGGTTTGACCTGGTGATAAACCTGCTCACTGCCAAAGCGGTTGTCGATGGGGTGATCCCGGTCTCCGGGGGAGAGCAGTGGCGTCCGTTTATCCATGTCGATGACGCCGCCCGAGCCGTTTATCTTATGGTTAAAGCGCCTTTGGAACAGGTTGGTAATGAGATCTTCAACGTCGGCTCTAATGAACAGAACTATACGATCATGGATGCCGCCCGGATCGTGGAGCGTGAGGTTCCCACTGCCTCTTTTAAAGAGATCCCCTTCGATGGAGATATCAGAAATTACCGGGTGGATTTCAACAAGATCTTCAATAAGCTTGATTTTAAACCTCAGTGGACTCTGGCCGGCGGCGTACGCCAGGTGATCGAAGCACTCCGCAGCGGGGAGATAAGGGATTACCGGGACCCCCGCTACAGCAACGTTAAGTTTCTCTTTGAGACAGGCGGAGCAGAGTTTTTCCGGTATGATCAAGAGTACGTTGAGAGCCTCTACCTGATCGGCCCGGAGTAGGAGCGGACATAAATATTTTATTTTATTTTACGTTTTTACGTATTGCCGTCAACTGCAAATCATTGAGAACAGGCACTGTTTTCCAGGGGTGTTTGTTCTTAGGACGGCAATTTTTTTCATTGCAAGAATTTTATCCCCAAACACATGGGCAGATTATTCCAGCGAACAGGTGAATGAGATCAGTGATTAAAAAGACTTGACCGGATGCTCGGTATGTCCATAATTTAGAATGCGCAGGGCTATAACAATTGCCGGGAACAGTGACTTTGTTTACAGCAGGAATTTTTTAGGTTCTATCCGGATTTCTCAAAAGAAATTCCGGTATTTCCCCTACAAAACAGTTAATGAGGAGTTATGCACAGATGCATTAGCTGCCCTTCAGTAGCGGTCGGGCGCATTTGTTGGTAACTCCGGTCTTCGCCATTTAAGACCATCGATCTGCTGTACATAATGCTGAACAAATTTGAACAAGCCTAGAACTAAGAACATACTCGAAATGAAGGAGAGTACAAAATAGGTTGCGTTTCACCATAGTCGTTCGATATTCATAACTATCTGCATATTAGTAGATTATCACTCCTTACCTGTAATGATCTTGTTGAAAATGCAGTCAATAATGATCACTCAGTAACAATCAGCGATTTTTTCCGGTCTGAGGCGTTGAGAAATCCGGATATAGCCATTTTTTAATCCCAATCCAAAAAGGAGCCATGAGTGATATGGATAAAAAGAATATGCAGGAAGCAGGACCGCCGGATTATTATGTTGAGGGGGTTTATGAGTCCCCGTTTAAGAGTGTTTTCCTGGTGATTTGGCGTTACCGGGGAGTATTTATCATTTTAACCGGCCTGGTAACAATTTTGGTTCTGGCCCTGGCCGGCTGGAAGTACTCTGGTCAGGTCAAGGAGAATATAACCCAACTGACATTTATGATTCACTTTGAAGGGATTGAAGATAACCAGTATCCAAACGGCCTGAAATTCACGCTTCCCGACATTACCGCCCCCGGTATTCTTTATAAAGTTTATACCGAGAATCATCTTGATAAATATATGGAGTTTGTCCAGTTCAGCAAATTATTCTTTGTGCTTCAAAAAAATGACCAGATCACATTACTGGAAGCGGAATATAGTGAAAAATTAAGGGACAATAAATTAAAGGCTCCCGAACGCAAAAAAATTGAAGAAGAGTTTATAGCCAAAAAAAGCGAATTATTGATCCCCGTATATCAACTGATACTCACCTCTTTCCCGGGGATGAAAGCGATCCCGTTTGAGTTAAGAGCAAAGATTTTAAATAATATCCTGGAAAACTGGGCGGAATTTATCCTCACGACAAAAGGGGTGGATCGCTATCAGATTGACCTGGTATCAACTAATATCCTGAACCCGGAAGATCTGAAAGCCGAAGATTATTTTATCAATAGTGACATGCTGCGGATGGCCATTGGAAGGGTAATGACAGATGTTATGAAGGTGGAAAATTTACCCGGTGCCAAACTGGTTACAGCGGGCCCGGAGAAGGTTTCGCTCCAGGATATCCGGTTTCATCTGGAAGATCTGTTGGAGTTCAAGCTTAATACTCTGGTCGGCCTGATTCATCAGGTGGGAGCTACCAAGAATCGCCAACAGACCCTTTCTTATCTGCAAAATAGAATCTTTAACAAAAAACTGGAGACAGGTGAAGCAGGTGCTGTTAAAGAGGTCTATAAGAATTCACTGGATCAGTATATGAGGAGGCAGTTCCGAGAGGTTTCGGTTAGTTTGAGCGGTGAGATTGTTGAATCAACTCAGCCGCGGTCAATAGGAGCGGGGAATATGCCGGCCATGATTCCACAGTTTGGAGATTCATTATTTACCAATTTGATGACTCTGGTCCGGGATAATTCAGATATGGAATACCGACAGAGTATTACCAATAAGATCATCAGCGCCGGTTTGAAGGAAGTGAAGCTGGAACGTGACCTGCAATACTATAATCAAATGTATGAGATAATAAAAAAACCGGTTAAAGATCAACCGGGCGAGATTAACAGTTCCGACCTGGAGTTGATAGAAAAAGGGCATAAAATCATATATCAAGAGATTATCCAGGCAATAAATGATTTGAATGTGATTTATCTGGAGGTATGCCGGAATAATCTTGATCCCGGTTCCCAGGTATATACCCTTAGCGGACCCATATTATCTAAGACAGTTAGCTCACTCAGTCTGAAAAAGTTGATACTCTACGCAGTTTTCAGCTGGATAATTTTAGAAGTGCTACTCATCCTGGGTATATATTTAAAAAACCTGACATCCGATAAAGAACATAGAACCTCCGGTAGAGCCTCGTAGAGGCGAACTTCAGCAGTCTCGGCGTAAAATTCGCTTAATTTAAAACTAAGTCGACGTCGAAGGTGCTAACTTATAACTAATGTCAAAACCCCACACTTATAGATTGAGATGGGTTTTATGGTTAGTGGTCTCGCTGGTGGTTCTGATATCCCTGCCGGGGATGATGTCGGCAAATTATCTGCCCAAGACATTCTGGGCCGCTCTGACAATCGGGATCGGTTTTATCTTGCTCCCTCCCCGGGATCCCCGGCACTTATCCATTACTCCCCTGGGATCAATCTGGCTGGTATATCTCTTCTGGGCTTTGTTTTCAGCCCTCTGGGCGCTTTCTCCCCGGGTTTCGTTTGAGCGATGGCTGGCTTTATTGTTGCCGGCCTTTGCCTATCTTCTGGCGAAGAGGACCCGGTTCTGGGAATCAGACAAATTTTGGCTATGGTTCAGTTTATTAGCCGGAGTAGTGGCTTTGATCGGTATTCTCCAGTATTTCTTCCCGTCTCTTCCGTTGGTAAATTCCTTTCCCGGTACCAAGATCCCCCGGGCTACATTGGGCCATCGCAACTATGCCGGCATGTATTTCATGCTGGTATTGCCATTCCTCGGCTGGAGTTATTTTCATCTCCCGGGGAAAAAAAATATAGCTCCCCTTGCCGGTTTTTTTCTGGCTGTAGTGTTTGTGTTAATTACCCGCAATCGAGGAGCCTGGCTGGGGATTATATTTGGTTTGGTATTTGTACTGACCGCTAATTTTCATCAAATTCGATGCTTTGTAGTTTCAAAAAACCGCCAGGATCCGGAGAATTCAAAGAGGAAGTATGGTAATAAGATTATATTGTTAGTTACTTTTTTATACGTATCAATAGCGAGTGTTCTTTTATTTAGTCCACATGAAAAATTTCCGAAAGGAAAATATACCATATTTCAAACCTCGACTAACTTACTGCACGGTAAAGGCCGGATACAATACTGGGAAAGTTGTCTGGGGATCACCAATCCGGCAATAGGCGGCGGATTAGGAAATTTTCCGATCGTGATGACGCCGACCCTGAAGAGTGGTCAGGTGAAGACATTAAATTATGAGGTCCACAACGACTACCTGCAAGCTTATCTCGATCTGGGGTTGCCGGGATTGTTGATCTTTGCCTCTATATTCGGCTACTTGCTCTATCTGGCCTGGATCGGTCGGAATCAAGGTATTATTTTGGCAGCAGGAGCGGCCGTAACCGGTCTTATAGTGATGCAGTTTACTACCTTTACCTCAGAAAAAGTCAGCTCACAAATCTGGTTAGCCGGCTTAGCGGCAATTCTCAATTCTCAGAATTACGTCAGGCCGTTTCTTCGCAAAAGAATGCCCCAGTGGTCGGTTTTAACCGGCAATTATTTGATGGCTTTGTATTTGTTCATATTTGCCGCGATCGTGGGCTATACTATTCGAGGCGACCGGGCTTTCCGAAAGGCCCAGAATATTGTACTCCGTACTCTCGAGTATGAAAAGTGGATTACAGACCCGAAAGAAATCTCTGGCCGAGAATTAGCCGTACTCCGGCATCAATTGCCCTTTATTCGGGCCGACACCCTGAACAGGCTCCATTGGCTGGCGGACCGGATCTTGCCGACCATGTTCTTTGATGCCAATATGAAACATATCACTTGCTTTCAGTTCGCAGGTTATGCCATGAAATTGAAGGATTATGATGATGCGGCCGTTCTTGCTCAGGAAGCTTTTTCAATGCACCCCACCGATCGGGTCAACTTGAAGCGTCTTTGCCAGATCGCGCTGAAGCAAGAACAATACAATCAAGCTATCCAGTTACTAAATAAAGGAATTGAGATTTTCGGTTACAATCCGTCTCATCCCTTTTTTTATAATAATTTGATTAGAATATATGAAGCATTAGGGAAGAATGACTTATCAAGGAAAGTTAAAGATAGAATGATGGATAATATTATTTTTAGACCTGTTAATCCATCCCCCAAAAATATGGCAAAAGATGTTGGGGTGCGTCCAGTATTTGAATGGCAAGGAAGTCCGGGGGCATTATATTATAATTTTTACATCTGGGAAAATCGAAGGCAACGGCCGAACAAGCCACTTTTTCATCATCTCAGAGAGAACAAGTTAATTTTCCCCTATGAACTGAAAAGTGGAACTATATATTTATGGGAAGTTGAAGCGATCGGTCACTATCATGTAGAAAATAATCTTTGGTATTTTAAAACAGTGTCTAAAAGCCTTTCCGATTAACGCTAATACGTCAAGCTGTTTAACTTTATCTTTATTTTATTGTTGATCAAGGTTAAAAGCGATGTTTTAATTTACGTCAGACATTTCGTAGAATGATAAGGTAACAGTTTAACTTAAAGAGACATAATATAGAGGAATAAACCATAAAGTTAACGCAAAGATAAGGAGCTGAAAGATGACCATAATAAAGAGTATTAACAATCTGAGAAAATTAAGCATTGTATTGGCATATTTGTTACTTGGCACAGGAATTGTCATTTCGATTGGTTGCCAGGGGGAAAAAACAGAATTAGATAAGAAATTTGTTCCCCAACAGAAAAAAATTGATCTAAGTGATAAAGGAGAAAAGAATGCAAAACTTAGGTCAGAAGAAAAGCCGAGCGAAGAGCGAGATTTTCAGCTAAAAATAGCCAAGGCTAATAATTTATTCCAGCTTTATGGTGTGGAAGAAGAACTCAATAAGTCGGAAAAGCAAAATCGCACGCTGGATGAGCAAATAAGAGCTAAGCGCGGAGTGTTGCTATCAAAACGCGATATTATAACTGTTATGGATGGAATAAAATTTACGGATTTTTCCTTCGAGAATATTGGTGGCGATAAATATTGCTTTTCCTGGTATTTCATTATTACTAAAGACATCCCTAAGAAATGGTCGATATTTGGCTACGCTTTTGTCGATAAAAGTCACGTAGAAATGATTCCACCTGAGTTTCGCAAGGGAAGATGTCTGAAAATCAATGTCCATCCGGATACCACCACCTGGAAGGCCGGTGAACATATCGTGGTAAAACGGGTGGCAGAATTGAAGCCGATCCCTTACCATTTTTACTGGCAATTTTATGATTGGCCGAACCGCCAGGCGGGAAGTGAAAAAATTGATGAAGGGTGGATTGTTGCTGTGGGAGAGAATTTTTAACCCGGATTATTTGTGAAGATAAGGCTCTATCTGGATTTCTCAAAAGAAACGGGCCGCCACGAAAATATTCTTTCAGAGCTAGGCTCTATCAAATTTGGGTAAGTTTGCCTATTCCGCGCAAGCTCCGCCCCGTTATCCTCTCTTGTCAGCCCAGGATCACTCTCCGTCTTCCTGCTCCCCCAGAAGCAGACTGTTGCCAAAGTCACTATCCCCTCCCGCCTTCTTTTTATCTCCTCAGAAATTTCTTGACCTGTATGTTAACTTTATTATAATGTTCACGCAATGAACACATCCTTGGAACAAGAAGAATTTTTAGATATACTAAATAAAATACATAAAACTCCCGAGATCACGCAGAGGGCTTTATCTCAGGATCTTGGGATCAGCTTGGGGAAGATAAACTTCCTCGTAAACGACCTTGTCCAGAAAGGCCTGATTAAGATAAGAAGGTTTAAAAATTCAAAAAACAAGGCCGCCTATTTATATCTATTGACTCCCTATGGCATAAGGCAGAAAGCGCATATCACGCATAGATTCTTGAAGCGAAAGATCGAAGAGTACAATTATTTAGAAAAGGAGATAGAACGGCTTAAAATGGAAACGGAAGAATTAAGGAAGAAGGGGTAAGCTTAAAATTTATGAAAAGGGACTGGACTGGATACAGAGAGCGCCCATCAAGCGTGATGGACCAACAGAAGTGATCCTCTATGAGAAAAAGATGTCCCCGACCATGCCCTTATTGTAGGAAATCCCAGTAAGCAGATTGGCTGGGTTTGTAATTGTGGCTAAAGTCTTGCCGACAATTTAAAGTGTGATATGTGCGGGAAAAATACAAAAAAGTGGAAAGCGGAATGAAAGGAAAATGAAAATTGTAACAATCGTCGGTGCCAGACCACAGTTTATCAAGGCCGCTCCTGTTTCCCGCGCTATTGCCGAACACAATAGACTTACACCTTACCCCTTTTCCCTCACGGAAGTCATTGTTCATACCGGCCAGCACTTTGACGCCGACATGTCGGATGTCTTCTTCAGGGAACTGGATATTCCCAAACCAGGCTATAACCTCGGCATCAACAGCGCCTCACACGGCGTCATGACAGGCCGCATGCTGGAAAAGATCGAAGAAATTTTGATCAAGGAAAAACCAGATTGTGTTCTCGTATATGGTGATACGAATTCCACTATTGCTGGTGCTCTGGCAGCGGTGAAGCTTTACATTCCGATAGGGCATATCGAAGCCGGTCTTCGGTCTTTTAACAGAGAAATGCCGGAAGAGATAAACAGAGTTACAACTGACCATATCTCAAAATTTCTTTTTTGTCCTACAAAAACGGCAATAAACAATCTTAAAAAAGAAGGTATAACTAAAGGGGCTTATTTGGTAGGCGATGTGATGTATGATGTTTTTAAATCAAGAATCATTGGTTTAATGCCAGAAATATTACAGAAATTAAAACTCAAGCCAAAAGAATATCATTTGCTTACAATTCACCGTCAGGAGAATAAGAATGCCGAGAATTTGGAAACTATATTATTTGCGCTAAGAGAATTGAAAGAAAAAATTGTTTTTCCTGTACATCCCGGTATATGGAAAATATTGAAAACAGTTAAAAGCTTTAAAAAGAAAGATTTCAAAAACTTTTTATTCATACGGCCGGTAAGTTATACGGAAATGCTTGTCTTGGAAAAAAACGCTAAAAAAATCCTAACTGATTCAGGTGGTGTTCAAAAAGAAGCTTATTGGTTTAAAGTTCCCTGTATTACTTTAAGAAAGGAAACAGAGTGGGTGGAAACTATGGAAGCAGGCTGGAATGTGTTGGTCGGAGCAGACCGAAAAAAGATAATCAATGCAGTCAGGTCTTTTAAAACGGACAACCCTCGTCCGGAACTCTATGGAGACGGCAGCGCGGCGGAAAAGATAGTCCAACACTTAACAGCTCATCAGATAACATAATTACATGTCCAAACCATCATCCAGCTTTGCTACCAATGTTTTAAAACTTGTCACCGGCAGTGTATTTGCCCAGGGCCTCGGTGTGTTTGTCGCGCCGATCGTTGCGCGGCTTTTTGCGCCTGAAGCATTTGGCGTTGTAGCCCTTTTTGCATCTATTACCGGAATTATAGGGGTGTTGGCCTGTCTGCGATATGAGCTTTCCATTATGCTTCCCAAAACTGATGAAGAGGCGGCTAATCTTCTTGGTCTTAGCCTCTTTTTTGTCTTAATTATCACAGGTATAAGCGCTCTGATCATCTTTTTTGCCGGAGATGTAATTGTAAACCTGCTCAATTCACCGGAGCTGAAAAAATATCTCTGGCTGATACCGGTATCTGTATTTGTCAGCGGTACGTTTTTAGCCCTGAATAACTGGAACTCTCGAACCAAACACTTTGGCCGTCTTTCGATTGCAAGAGTTATTTCGTCAGTTGTTGCGCAGACAACAAAATTGGGGGCCGGCTTTGCCGGGTTTGTCAGCGGCGGCGTGCTTATCGGAACAGGCATTCTGGGTAAGATTCTTTTCACATTTGTTCTCGGTGGTCAGATATGGCGGAATGACCACCATTTGTTCAAAGCAAGCATCAGGTGGAAAAAGATGCTCGCAGGGATAAAACGACATAAAAAGTTCCCTATTTATAGTGCCCCGTCGGCGGTTCTGAATAGTGCATCTCTACAATTACCCACCTTGTTAATGGCATCATATTTCTCCCCCAAAATAGTTGGCTTTTTTAGCCTGGGTCGAATGGTTTTGGGGATGCCAATGACTCTGATAGGCCATGCTATCGGCCAGGTGTTTTTTCAAAAGGCATCAGAGTCTCATAATTACACCGGAAACCTATCCGCAGTAGTCGAGGATATTATTAAGAGCTTAGTATCACTTGGTATTTTCCCTATCCTATTGCTTATGCTTATAGGCAATGATCTTTTCACTGTAACTTTTGGAACTCGATGGACTGAGGCTGGTATATATATCCAGATTCTTGGACCCTGGTTTTTTTTCCAATTTATATCTTCTCCTATAAGCACTCTGTTCAGCGTTTTTGAGAAACAGAATCAAGGATTGCTTTTTAATGGAGCCCTCTTCATCACCAGGACAGTCTCGATTATTGTAGGAGGTATAACCGGAAATATAATGTTTACTATGTTTTTGCTCGGCGGTACCGGCGCTGCTTGTTATGGGTGTCTCTTCTTCTGGATTATTGCAAAGGCAGGAATACCTGTTTCGCGAGGTGCAAGTTATATTTTTCAATACAGCCTATACAGCAGTCCATTGCTTGGTGTCGTAGCCATAGCTAAATGGTCATTAGGAGTACAAGAAACAGGAGTGTTCATATTGGGTTTATGCTGTTTACTTGTGTATTATATATTTATAATAAGACGAGATGAGAAATTAAGAAAAATGGCGAAACTATTTTCTCAACAGGTCGTTGGTTTTATCCGGAAGTCGTAATATTTCGCTTCACTTTTCTTCATGTGTATCAATATTTTTACTATGTATTCGCTATAAGATTAGGCGAATAGCACCTAAGGCACATTGTCCATAAACAGTTATGCTTATTGCAAAAAGAAATATGACTATCGGGTTAACTCATCATAAGTTAGAGGAGGCGCAGTTGCACAAGCAAGCAACAATCGATCAAATAGTTCAGCTTCACGGCGCCTCCGATTAAACCGATAACAAAACTCATCCAAGTATTGCTGGAGATGTTTTCCATCAAGCCCATGAAAAGTTCCTACTACAAAAGTCTTAGCATTAGAGATAACGATGTGGGTCCAATGCAAAAGTTTTTCACTGACATTATCAGCAAGGACAGTTCCTTCGTGAGAAAAGTTGAGTTGAGCAAGGCAATGATAGACATTGAGTCCGTCAGTACGTATCGTACTCCCTTGAGCAATATGGGGAATGACAAAAGCTTTCACAGAGCACCTATCAAACCGCTTAATCGTTTTAATTTTAGCGAAGCGTGGTTTGCCATTATCTGTAAGCCCAACCGCCACAAGAGCCTTAGGACGCCGCGTACTCCGTCCTCTTCGCCCTGGATCGGGAGCCCCGAAATACGCTTCGTCCATCTCTACTATCCCATCCAATTGATAAAGCATATCCCGATAAGCCATAGCATTTCTGATTTTATGCAACATAAGCCACGCTCGATCATAAGAAA
>Ga0208905_1000781_pt1 | contig 16107 bp, 15 predicted proteins | sample AntAceMetag02UKS_FD_184776 | JGI IMG/M metagenome (GOLD analysis project Ga0208905, IMG submission 184776) | Saline lake microbial communities from Ace Lake, Antarctica - Antarctic Ace Lake Metagenome 02UKS (SPAdes) (version 2) | ecosystem: Environmental > Aquatic > Non-marine Saline and... | reverse complement strand
AGCTGTGATGCTTCTGAGATTTTAGCATAGCTTTTTGCCCGATGAAATGAGGCATTCTGAGAGGAAACAATGAGTCTGCACTTTTACAACACCCTGACGAGGAAAAAAGAAGAATTTGTCCCGAACGAAGAAGGAAAGATTGGGATCTATGTATGCGGAATTACCGCCTACGACGAGTGTCATATCGGTCATGCCCGTTCGGCGGTGGTTTTTGACGTTATTTATAAGTACCTTAAGTACAAGGGGTATCAGGTCAACTACGTCAAGAATTTTACCGATGTGGATGACAAGATTATCGCGAAGGCCAATGCCGAGAATACCGATATAGCGGAGATATCGGAACGGTTTATGAGGGAACATAATGAGGATATGGACAAACTGGGTGTGGCGCGACCCGCAATAGCCCCCAGGGCGACGGAAAACATCCAGGGAATGATACGGCTCATCTCGACCCTTATCGAAAAGAAACATGCCTACGTGGTTGAAGGTGATGTCTTTTACGCCATTGACAGCTTTGAAGGCTATGGCAAGCTTTCGGGGAGAAACCTCGATGACATGATGGCGGGCGCGCGGATCGAGGTGGATGAACGGAAGAGAAATCCCTTCGATTTTGTCCTCTGGAAATCCAGCAAAGAGGGGGAACCCTGGTGGGACAGCCCCTGGGGACGGGGAAGACCCGGATGGCATATAGAATGTTCCGCCATGAGCCAGCGATATCTGGGAGAGAACTTTGATATCCATGGCGGTGGGGAGGACCTGATTTTCCCGCATCATGAGAATGAGATTGCCCAATCGGAGGGCGCGTCGGGTACGACCTTCGCGAACTACTGGATACATAACGGATTTATCAAGATTAACAGCGAAAAGATGTCAAAATCTCTGGGAAACATCTTTTCAATAAAAGATGTGCTGAAAAATTATCATCCCGAGGTGGTGCGACTCTTCATCGTTCAGAGCCACTATAAGAGCTATATCGACTATTCCGACGATGCCCTCGCCGAGGCCCGGACGGGAATGGAGCGGTTTTATTCAACACTGAAAAATATCGACGATATTCTTGAGGAAGAGATTGATTTTACCGGTATTTCTTCAAAGGACCTCGCAGGTAACGATGCCGAAGTGTATGAAAAGATAGAGGAACTACCCAAAAAATTCGTCGAGGCAATGGATGACGATTTTAATACGGCCCGTGCCCTCGGGTACATCTTTGATGCGATTCGGTTGATGAACGGGTATCTCGCCGAAAAGGGCTTTACTCCCTCCCCCGAATCGCTTTTCGTCTTGGATACGGCAAAGGGATATATACGAGAAGTAGGCAAGGTGCTGGGATTGTTTCTTGAGGACCCCGATGAGTATTTTGAGGTGGACAGGAAACGGGAGGCCCATAAGCGGGGCCTCGATATGGACGAGATAGAACGCCTTATTGGTGAGAGAAGAGAGGCCAGAACCGCAAAGGATTGGGCGCGGGCCGACAGCATACGTGATTCTCTTGCCGAAAAAGGAGTGGTCCTGAAGGACTCACCCACCGCGACTGAATGGAAAATCGCCTGAGCGTTACCTTTTTTCAGCCTAATTTTCCGTTTCTATAGTTATATCAAGAACTTCTATGTTTCTCGTTCCTCCCGGTGCCCTGAAGGTAACTTCTTCGCCTATCTCTTTTCCGATGAGTGCCTTGCCGATCGGCGAGGTGACGGATATTTTATTCTTGCTTATGTCCGATTCAAAGGGCCCCACGAGCTGATACTGTGTCGTTTCACCGGAATCCATATCCTCTATCGTGACCGTTGTTCCGAAGACGACCTTTTCGTCGGTAAGATTGTTAAGGTCGATCACCACCGAGGTGGCCAGATTATTCTCTATTTCCTGTATCTTCCCCTGTATGAAGGACTGCCGTTCCTTTGCCGCGGCGTATTCGGCATTTTCCGAGATATCTCCGTGGGCCCTCGCCTCTTCTATATCCTTTATATTTTGAGGAACATCAACCCGGTTCAACCGTTCCAGTTCTTTTTTCAGATTGTCAAATCCCGCTCTCGTTATGGGAAATTTATCCATTTCAATCCTCCGCTCGTATCTCTTTTGTCCTGTGAACCCTGGATTTCCCGATCTACCCTGTTCTTTACGCGTGATAGAGGGAGAAGTCCGTTATTGTAAAAATAAAAAACCATATAGCCGTCTCGGAGAGACGGCTATATGGAGCAATAGGTATTCTATATAATATCGAGGAGTTTTTGTCTACTCGTATATTTTTTCTTCCTCGGCAAAGGCATCTTCCGCATCGGCTTCATAGTCACGGGGAAGATTCGCCGCCTTTTGCAGGAGGTATTCACGGTACCATTCGTGTGCCGTTATCATCGACATCACCTCGCTCGTTCCTGTCCAGATCGATGCGAGACGAACATCGCGGTATATGCGTTCTAACGGCAATATCGTCGTATATCCGATCCCGCCCACGACCTGCATTGCGTTGTGGACCACCTTCTGACAGGATTCGGTTATGAATTTCTTGCTTTCCGATACCATGCGGCGAATGAGGTGCATGTCGACCCCTTCGTCAACGGCGCGGGCCGTTGCATACGCCATGGCACGGGCCGCATCAAGAAGCATGACCGCTTCGGCAATCTGAAAGCTCACCCCCTCGAACTGGGCAATAATCTGGCCGAAGGCCTTTCGCCGTGATGTATAATTCGTTGCGATTTCGAGTGCGGGTCTCGCAGCCCCGATAGTCATCACGGCGGTCCCCAGACGTTCGGGAATCATCATGGTATTGAAGACGGGGTAGGCACCGTTCACCTCACCGAGGACATTTTCCTTCGGGACCTTTACATCCTTGAAGATAAGACGTGCCGTTCCGCCACCGCGGCATCCCATAAGACCGTAGAGATATTTTGTCTCCACTCCCTCCGTGCGATCGACGAGAAAAGCGGTGAGGGATTTTTGCGATTTGACCTCGGGATCGAAATTGGTGCGGGCATAGACGAGGAAAAAATCAGCCCCTTCACCGCCCACGATAAAGCGTTTCTGACCGTTTAAGAGAAAATGATCGCCCTTGTCCTCTGCCGTTGTGGTCGCGCCGAAAAAGTCGGACCCGCCCCGCGGTTCCGTCAGACCTTCGGCGGCGAAGAGCTCACCTTTCAGGAGGGGTTTTACATACTTTTCCTTCTGTGCATCCGTTCCATGAATTATGATGGCGTCACATACCAGCTCCGCTCCCACACCGAAGACACAGGCAAATTCGTAACCGAGTGTCCCGATCTCTTCAATTACCGCACAGGTCGTGACCCAGTCCATGTCCCTGCCGCCCCACTTCTTCGGATACCGGCAGCCCAGAAGGTTTCTCCGCCCCGCTTCTCTCAGAAATTCTTTGGGAAACTTGATCTTGTCCTTGTCCATGTCGAGAATCATATCTCTCGGGACCCACTTGACGAGATCCCGGGCCTCATCTCTGATTTTCTTCTGTTCTTCCGTCATCAAATAGTCAAACATTTTTTCTCCTTTCTCTCTATGTACTCAATCGCTTATTGTACTCTTGAAGGGAAAATACATCCTATCATGTCATGGAACGGAATATTTTCGTGAAGACTACCAATTTGTATGAAGATTGTAAAGGGCAAGCTTTTTACTTCTCCGTCTATGACGAAAAATCTCTACAGGGACATGTAATCTTTCTTCCCACTGTTATTGCTTCATATTTTAATAGCTTGGTATGTGTGATATAGGAATAGAGTACACCATCAAATCGGCACAATAACCTTATAGAAAGATAAGGAGGGAATATGATGGAGGCAATTCAAAACATTTCTCAATGGGTCCAGTCACTCGCCCAGGGTTTTATAAAGGGGAACGACCTCTGGCAGGTTGTCCTCTCAGTGGCGATATTTGTGGCGGGTTTTGTACTCCTTGAATTCCTGTGGCGATTTTCCAACCGGCAGATGGAAAAGGTCCTGAAGAAAGGTGCGTTAAAGGAGTGGATGCCTTATGTGACGGGCATTTTCCCCGTACTCCGGCTTGCCTTTGCCGCACTCATCCTGAAAGTTGCCTCGGCTCCCCTTTTATTGCCCAAACAGTTGCAGACCCTTCTCGACGGACTGGAGATGTTCCTCCTTGCACTGGCCCTGATGTTTTTCGTATTTCTTCTGGTCCGTATGCTCGATCTTATCAAGCTGGTAATGCCGGCGGGAACGAGAAGGAAGCTCTCGACAAAAGTCTTTAAAAACCTGAAGGGAACCCTCCGGATTTTGGGGGTTGTCATTGCCGCGGGAGTCTTTGTCTATACCCAAAAGGCGCTCTTCCCGGAATGGCTCTGGAAATCGGCGTGGTGGGACTACCTGCTGATCGTGATCGTATTTGCAGTTATATACATCGGCGGCAGGCTCTTCTCGGTTTTTCTGGAGACCATGACGGATGCGATGAAAGATACGGAAGAGAAGGCCCATCTCAGGCTGGTTTTATCAGCGGCGATCTGGCCCATACGATTTCTGCTCCTGGCAATCGCCGTTTATGCAGCGAACGAAATCCTGACGCTTCCCGAAGGTGCCAGTTCGGTGCTGGCAACAGTCATCAGCGTCCTCGGCGCACTCGTCGTGGTGCTCTTTCTCTATCGGCTTCTCGATGTCCTGGAATACCAGTTAACCAGATTCGTCATGAGAGACGATAACGAGTTTGACATGAATTTCGTTCAGATGGTGAGGATAATTGCACGGACACTCGTTATTATCTTCGGTGTTATTTATCTTCTCAAAGCGGTGACGGGCAAGCCGATGACGACGCTCCTAGCCGGCCTTGGAATAGGCGGCCTCGCTGTGGCACTGGCCGCACAGGATACCTTAAAGAATCTCTTTGGCAGTTTCATGCTCATGATCGACAAGCCTTTCGGTGTCGGCGACTGGGTACTGGTTGAAGGAACGCAAGGCAGGGTGGAAGAGATAGGGTTTCGCTGTACAAGGATACGAAATTTCTGGGGACACCTCCTCTCCATCCCCAATGAAAAAATGGCCTCCATCACTATCGAAAACGTCGCGAGTCGCCCCTATATCAGGCGGTGGATGAATGTGACGATTACCTACGATACGCCGCCCGACAAGGTGGAGCGGGCCGTCGAGATAATCAAAGAAATCCTGAAGGACAGAAAAGAGCTTCATCGCCAGTATCCCCCCAAGATCATGTTCAATGATTTTAACGATGCCTCATTGAATATTCTTGTCGTATACTGGTTCGGGCACAACGACTACTGGAAGTCGATAGAATTTAATGAGATTATCAATTTTGAAATTCTCCGAGCCTTCAATGAAGAAGGCATCGAGTTTGCCTTCCCCACGACGACCACCTATCTTGCGCACGATGATAGGAGGCCGCTTACAATTTCGCTCTCGGGTGGACCGGAGGGCGACATGGAGGTGCCCCTGACCGGTTGAGAGGATTCGTTTAGTGACCCTGAGCGGATTAATCCTGAAAGGGAGGTGACAAAGGACTAATTATGTGGCCGGTGCTTCGGCTTCCTTCTTTTTCTTTTTCTTTTTTGCTTTGCCCTCTTCGGGTGGAGCAGCTGGCGCCTTTTCCTTTGCCGCTTTTTCTTTTTTCGGGGTCGCAAGCCTGTCGTTCTTTATCTTTGCCAGCTCTTCCGTTCTTTTCTTGATCTTGGCGATCGCCGCTATCTTGAGGTTCATTTTTTTTACTTTCGCCTTGAGATTTTTTAGAATGGTATCTTTCGCAATCCCTTTAGGATCGATTCCCTTTTCGACAAGGTATGAACGTCGCTCATTCAGTTTCGCCTCATAATAGGCCTTGTGGTCTACTGCCGTTGCTTCCTGTTTGGAACCCATGCTTTTCTCCCTTTCTTATTTCTGCATCCATGTATTATTTATATGCCTGGCTTAACCCGCGCCATTCCCAATAGACTGACTCGCTTTAATAACTCGGACAGGCGAAGGGTTACTCCTATCAGGGTTTCGATACAAAAGCCACTGATATATTTCAGAAATGTGCAGCTTAACCGGTAGTTAAAGCTTTTTTATGACCAATTTTGTTAATAGGAAAAAGAAAGTGAAACGGACCCGAACCAGTGTTCCTTTTCCTGTCCCCTGAATTCCTTGGTACGCATTACCTGGGCATAGGAAAGCTTGAATTGATAGAAGATAACGCTGATGCCCGCTGAGATATCGGCGACGAAGTTTTTCCTGTCCACGCTGTGACTGTCGGTGAAGGTGTTTCCATCCAGAAATATATCGCGGAGTACGGCGCGTCCGTCAACGGAACCGAAAAGGTAGATGCCGTATGGTATGCTTCCGGGGCTACGGGGATCGCCTATGCCTGCGGGAGCGCTCGTATCGCCGGCAGGTCGGATCAGTGATGTACCAAAATCGACGGGGACATTCAATCCGAGTCGTGTTTCCACACCGGCATTTGCATAGACCGATACATTTCCCACTGCCCCGCCCAGGTGGGTAATGGTGTCACTTCCCAGTCCGTTTCTGGCCTCCATTCTGAATACCCGATACTTGCGCTCGGCAATGATGGCAAGCCCCGGTTCGTTTTTGAGCTGATTATCCCATCCGTTCGAAATCTCAACCCCTTTGATCTCATGAACCAGCCGCTGTGTTCTGTCGGCATAGGATTGCGGGCCTATGATTCCGAGCTGAATTTCGAGGGAATCCAGCCGCCGGTCGTTCTTGTTGTGAAAGGCAATGCCGAAATAGGTCCATCCTGCGTAGGGCCTGTCGCCTTCAATCAGGTCATACCGTACGGTATCCTCCGGCGTGTACATGTTCTGACCGATCGAGAGGGCAATGTTTCGCTGCAGGTCGGGTTCGTTAATAAAGGGTATCTTCTGTATGAGGGGCAGGCTCCATTCTGGGAGGTTCGGGCTTTCCGCGTAGCTCGTGAGATCAGGGGAGACCCAGGTAAGCTTCACTCCATTGGTGTAAGCCTGGTCGGTGCGTGCAACAATATCGTTTTCAAAATAAAAGCTGAAGGTATGCAGGTCTTTGTAGCTCTCGGCGGCGAAGAGCGCACCGGCAGAGAAGAGCAAAAAGGCTACCTGAACTCCGACGACGATGTATTTCATGCGATTCATTAGGAGAAACCTGCTAATAGAATGTCTTAAAAAACTATATACAGTGTATTGGCGAATAATTCATTATCGGATGATAAAAATAAATTGTTCTATCACGGACAAATGAAAATTCGCGGAAGTACGCGAGAATCGAACCCACACTGAGACAAATTGTTACCTATATAATCAATAAGTTAGAAAGGGTAAAAATAGCTTGGGGAACATCTGGGGGACGATGAGGCTTCCTTCCTGAAATATGCAAAACTGTCTTTATTCGCTTAATCCAAGATTTCAATCAGCAATCAATGACAAAGACAGGGCCTATGTGAAGCCCTACCTTTGTTGGTTGTTATATGGTACCTGCTGCTAAAATTCTCTGCGCTTACTCATCCTTATTGCGTGCTCCCTTCTTTTGTTGCTTCCACAACCTCCTCTGTCGTTTCTTTAACAGCCTCCGCTGCATCCGATGCCATATCTTTACCCGCTTCAACCGCGGCAGCAGCCCCTTCTTTTGTTGCTTCCACAACCTCCCCTGTCTTTTCTTTAACAGCCTTCGCTGCATCCGATGCCATATCTTTACCCGCTTCAACCGCGGCTTTTTGATCAGTTTCCTTGCTACCGCTATCGCAGCCTGTTATACACATACAAAACGACAACAAACAAATTATTCCCAACACCAATAAGATACGTTTCATAAACATTCCTCCTTTAAAAATAGATCCCGCAGGCCACATGAACCTTGCGGGGTCCTGTTTGAATTCTACCCCTGGTTTCCAGGAGACCGATATCCGTGACTACCGGGGAGCAACCTCCATGCTTTTCATGGGCTCATTAAATCAGGGTTCCCATAGCGAGGCTCTTTTGTTCCTTTTTTTATCAATATCTCGCAATCGATCATTGGGTCCGGTAGCCGGACTTTTTCATGTCGGATAACTTCCCAGAAATATCCTCTGTTCCATTCAAAACCCAAACCTCTGCCGTATTGAGATTAAGTGTTCCTGATATCCCCGTTTCCCTGATTATAATTTCTTTGATCGTCTTTTCATTCAGTTCGGTCGGATTGACATGCACCACTATGATTTCATCAGCATCAGAGATAGAGGAAACTCCACCGCCTGGTAGATAAATCGCACCGGTAGAAAAATCCACGGCATAGGCAATAATGCCCGGGATGAGAAAAAACAGGAGTCCTACCCCATCCAAAACCGCGACTCCCACGTCAATGCGCCCGCCATGCTGCCCCCTTCTTTCCGGATACAAAAGCGTGCCGCACGCCGATATTTGAACGAGAAAACTTACTAAAATAAAAATGTTGATTATTTTTTGCAAATTATTGTCTTTTTCATTTCTGAACCTCCTTATTTGATTTATTGATGTCTCGCTAACAGATCTTCAGCCGCTCGCCTTCAGTCTATCTGATCTGTTCAGTCTTTTTTTCTTCTCATGACCTGCAAAACGGTGCCACCCACGAGTATGAGTATAGCGACTTCGCCTAACAGTTATAGTATAGATTTATTATCCTGTTATGCGAGTTCTTACAATGACAGATGCTGAAAGAGATATCAGGAGGAAGTTAAGGGCAAATCTAATATTACGCTTCTGCTTAAAAGTCCATTTTGAGCCCCCTGCTCCGTTATGACTGACGCTGAGTTTTTCACGCCTAAATACAGTGACTTTTGAATATCTCCTTTAAAAATTTTTAATCCGGCTATAAAAGTCGAGCCGAAAGCATCGCCCACCCCGGTAGTGTCAATGCGGCGCTTCTCCTTAAATATGTCCTGGTGGTAAAATTTATTCCCATCATATGCGTCGGCGCCGTTTTTTCCTTTTGTTATAACAACAATAGCCGGCCCCCAATCTTTGAGTATTTTTAATAAATTTTTCATATTATTTAAGAACCTGTTGTTTTGATTGCGGTTCTTTTCTTCGGAAATTACCAATTCAATAGCTTCATCCTTATTTAAAACCAGTACTTCCAGCTTGGGCAAGTATTTGCCTATCGCCTTAATTCCGCTATGCAATTGTCTATGTCCTGGATTCCAGGCTATCTTGGCTTTGGCCTTAAATACATTTTTAATGACTTGGCGCCAATTTCCGGATAAAGAAGTTAAATATATCCACTCCGCACCATCCAATATTTTGACTTCCCGATCGGCAATATCAAGCTTTTTATTAGCCGCTCGATTGGAAAAAACAATATGTTCATTTGCCTGGCCGACTACTAAAAACGAAAATCCGGATTCCACGTCCCGGATAATTTGAATACAATTAATATCAACTTTATTTTTTTTAAAATTATTCATTATGCCGACGCCTCTATTATCGTCACCAATAGCGGCCATGGCGCCAACTTTGAATCCAAGTTTGGCCAAACATACGGCTGCATTAGCAGCTCCACCGCCATATGTTGAATAAGCTTTATCAACTTTAAGCTTTGCCCCATATTCAAAAGCCAGCAATTTTTGCCTTAAAATATCATTCTTATTATCGATCAATATACCGTCTTTTGTATAAAAGGTAATATCTTCAGTGGCGCCTCCTATAGTTATAAAATCATATTTCATAATTAAATTTTATATCTTTTGATAATTTGATTTGATAATATTGTTTCTGATGGGAGGAAGTATAGGAATAACGCTCTTGTATGTCAACGGAATATTGGCCCCCATATCTGGGGTGCGGCGCCCGTAACCGAGAAAGGAATGTATCGCAGTGTCCATCCTTTTGAGAAAAAGGAAGTTCTTATCAAAACATTTCAGATCATGCCCCGCTGATTGAAACTATTTGCCTCGCAATTATAAATTGATTTGAAAACATTGGCTATTTATCGTAGATAAGACCCATTATAAAACTTTCAAACCAACACGGGAGGAGTGTCATTATGATACGTAAATTGCTGATTGCCGCCATGCTGCTGCTGACAACCTACACTTTTTGCGCAGCCCAGTCATTGGAAATGGATTTAACTGCAGGAACGACGTCAGTGTCGGGCGGTATACACTATAAAAGCTACCTGGAGTCCGGTTATTTTCGCGTGGGCGCCTCGGGGGTCTATACAGACGATGATGAAACGGAATACAAATGGGGGGCATTGAATGTGATGGTGGGAAGCGACACGCTGGTTCCCGGTTTGAGCTGCGACGTGGGTTTGCGAGGGATCTTTGGATCGGCGGATGATGCGAGCGTTTCCGGAGACGTCGGTGCACTCGGGTTCACGGGTACCGTCGGTTATCTTTTCCCGCGCACCATGATCCCCGTTCCCCTGGAGATTTTCGGAGGACTCACATGGGCGCCGCGGTCGTTGACCTTCATGGACACCGAAGACTACTTCGAATTCAACGCTGGCATCGGTTTCCGTATTATCCAAAGCGCCTCCATAGTCGGCACCTACACCAAATACGACGTTGAAATGGAATCCGGCCCTGGTGATTGGACCCTGAGCGACGACGTGTTCCGGGTGGGGCTGATCATGCGCTTCTAAGGGTCGATAAGATTATTCATCGCCTCTTTGATCTTGGTCGTGAAATGAGGATTTACTTTGCTTGAATATTTCTGGAAACAAAATAGTAAAACAAATAATCCTATGACATAATCAGAAAGGGAGCAGAAACAATGAGACGGGAAGTCGTTTCGGCATGTTCGTTATGGGTCGTGTTCTTTGTGACTCTGGTTTCCGGATGTACCTCGCTCTACTGGATGGGGGAGAAGCCACGCGTCGATATCGTGAACATTATCCCCAAGGAGATGCGGCTCATGGAGCAGACTTTTCTGATGGAGCTCCGCATCCAGAATCCCACGGAGAGGGACTTGGACATCACCGGGCTTGCTTTCGATCTCGAGATCAACGGGCAGTCCTTCGCCAAGGGGGTTTCTAATCAGAGCCTGAAGGTGGAGCGCCTGAGCACCAAGATAGTCCAAGTGGAGGCCTACACGGGGCTCACCAGTATCCTGAGGCAGCTCGCAGAGGCAAGAAAAGGAAGCTACACCTCGGGATTCAAGTACCGGCTGAAAGGGTCCGTTTACTCGGGATCCCCATCTTTCCGTATACCCTTCGACGAAATGGGAGAATTCAAATAAAGCAGAACGGAAGCAAAGGGGCCAAGTCTTTGCTTCATTCTTAGAACAACCGGCTGCACCAGGACGCGTGAAACGTGCGGCTGATGATTTTTATAACAAAGATATTGAGTACGAATACAATAAGGGAGGTTCTCAATGGGAATTCTATCGTGGATCGTAATGGGGTTAATCGTAGGTTTACTCGCAAAGTTTATCATGCCTGGCAAAGACCCTGGAGGAATTATCATTACAATCTTAATAGGGATAGCGGGCGCTTTCATAGGTGGATTTATTGGGTCCCTTCTGGGGCTTGGTACAGTTACAGGGTTTAATGTCGGGAGTTTCTTGCTGGCTATCGGCGGGGCTTTTCTCCTATTGGTCCTGTATCGCTTTATAAAAAAATAGCACCTTTTGAGGTCTAACGAATACTTGAGTGGACGCGGAATACTTCGGCGGTCTTTTGGGCGAGATCATTGTCCGCACCACTCAGCTCACCGACAGCTATACAAAATGATTCATTAATAGGTGAAATGATGTTTAGGATAACGCAAAATGGAGTGAATCGTTTAGATATTGAGATGAGCGGAAAGTTAAACTCTGAGGAAATGAAAATTGCATTAGATGAACTTGTTCTCAAATCAGAGAATATAGTAAATGGTAAAATGCTGTATGATGTTATTGACTAACATCTTCCGTCGCTTGGTGCGATTGTAATCGAGTTTTCCCGCCTTCCTTCGATGTTTGGTCTAATGAAAAAATTCAACCGTGCAGCGGTTTTGACTGAGAAAACTTGGTTAAAAAAAGTAAGTGAATTTGAGGGCGCTTTGTTCCCAGGTCTGGAAATTAAAGCTTTTGGTAGGAGTCAAAAGGCAGAAGCAGAAACTTGGTTATCGAGTTAGGATGTCGATGATTGAAGAATATAGCTAACAACTCGTTCCACCTGACAAAGTGCCGCGTTGTGTCACTTCGCAGATGAACCCCATCGTTAGAGGATTTGAATATGAAGGGAAATAATGGGGCACGATAACTCTTTAGGGCAAAACTTAAGAGATCCTGAATCTATTATACAGGACTGCATTGTTTGCCCTCGGAAGCCGACGTGGGATCCTAAGGTAAGCAAAATTACTGGGCTCCCTTTCATTTTAATTCTAATCCTCGGAATCTATATCTTATACAAGCTGGAATTTTAAAACTGATAATCTGGCTACTGGCCTACGGGATATTTACCTATCCTTTACGTTATCTAATTTGCTCTCGATGTTCTTACTACGGCATGGATTGCGCTTCGGGTTTTGGGAAGTTGGTGCCCAAGATGTTCAAGAAGCAAGAAGGCAAATCCATGCTATTGGGTTTATGGCTCGATGTTCTGTTTTTTACCTTCCTCTTCGCATACCCACTACTCTATATCTGGAGAATAAAAGGCTTTCTATTCATCATTGTCTGGTTCGGTGCCTTTTTTCTGGCATTTATCGTTTTAACTCGACTTGCCTGCTCAATTTGCCCGTTCACATTCTGCCCTGTAGGCAAGGGCGGGAGAGTGTTCTGGAGATTGTTCAATACTACTAATAAATCCTGATGCGAAAATATCGTTACTGGGCCTTGATTTTTTAACTGATTGGTATTGAAGATTTATATAGGTAATAGTGACTTTTTGAGCTTAACCGGTACTGAAGATTAGCAGGCGTAATCTATCGAGGGGTTGGAAACTGGGTTGGAATTTGAATTTCAGGTAAAACAAGAAAACGGGACTATAGCGGGATAAAATGTCCGAAAAGGAAAGGGATTGCAGAAAGTATTTCCGCAATCCCTTGATTTTACTGGTGGGCCCTGTCGGGTTCGAACCGACGACCTACTGATTAAGAGTCAGTTGCTGCTACCAGCTGAGCTAAGGGCCCTCTATATATTATCCAAAAAACGGTTTGATGACTGGTACGCCCGGTTGGATTCGAACCAACGACCAACAGATTCGAAGTCTGCGACTCTATCCAGCTGAGCTACGGGCGCTTATTTTTCGTTGCGTTATCCCTATCAGAAAAGCGACGGAGTTTCAAAAAATAAATGCCCGAAAAACAGGTTACCCTATTTATTCTTTTGAGACCTTTTCGTCAAGTATTATTTTGGAGAATTTCATAGGAAAAAATGGAATGTTTGTGACTCACTTTGTGAGGTGACAGGCCGCCAGATGACCGCCCCCCTTGTCGAGGAGTTCGGGCTCAATTTTGTCACAGATATCCATTTTATAGGGGCATCGCGGGTGAAATGCGCACCCCGATGGCGGGTTAATAGGGCTGGGGATGTCCCCCTTCAGTACATCCCTTTCTTTTCTCACCGAGGGATTCGGAACTGGCACGGCCGAGAGGAGTGCCTTCGTATAGGGATGGTAGGGTCTTTCATAGAGCGATTTTCTGTCGGTCAACTCCACGATTTTTCCGAGGTACATCACCGCGATTCTGTCGCTCATGTGTCCGACGACGCCGAGATCATGGCTGATAAAGAGGTAGGTGAGATCGAATTCAGCCTGCAGGTCTTTGAGGAGATTCAGAATCTGAGCCTGTATTGAAACATCGAGGGCAGAGACAGGTTCATCGGCGATAATGAGGCTGGGATTGAGGGCAATGGCCCGTGCGATGCCGATACGCTGCCTCTGGCCGCCACTGAATTCGTGGGGGTAGCGGCCCATCTGTTCCCTGTTCAGACCGACGACTTCCATCAGCTGTGCGACACGTTCCTCCCGCTTCCGCCCCTTTGAGATATTATGAATGCCGAGAGACTCTCCCACGATAGCGCTTGCGCTCATTCGGGGGTTGAGCGACGAGTAGGGGTCCTGAAATATGAGCTGGACTTTCCTCCTGAAGTCCTTCAAAGCTGCCTTTCCGTAGAGGAGAATATCCTCATTATTGAAGCGGATCTCTCCCGATGTTGGTTCTTCGAGGCGCGTTAGGATTCTTCCCAAGGTTGTCTTTCCGCACCCGCTCTCTCCCACGAGTCCCAGGGTTTCACCTTTAAAAATCTGCAGGTCTACGCCGTCGATGGCCTTCACCTCGCTTCTCGTTCCTGAGAGAAATCCGCTCCGGATGATGAAGTATTTCTTTAAGCCCCTGACATCGACAAGTAGGTCGTTCATTCTATCACTATTCCTGTTTCCAGCACCGTACCTGATGGCCGGGAAATTTCTCCTTCAACTCCGGTTCCCGCTTGTTGCATATAGCCATGACGTAGGGGCACCGTTCCTGGAAACTGCACCCTTCTGGCAGGCTGTAGAGATTCGGGACGGTTCCGGGAATTACATTGAGGCGTTTCTCTTTATCATCGGGTATCTCGCCGATATTCGGTGTCGATTCCATGAGCCCCTCCGTATAGGGATGGAGGGGTTTCGAAAAGAGGTCGCTGACGCTGCAGTATTCCACCACTTTGCCCGCATACATGACCGCTGCATACTGGGCCGCCTCGGCGATGACACCGAGATCATGGGTGATGAGAATAACCGACGTTCCCACTTTCTCCTTCATCGTATTGATGAGCTCGATAATCTGGGCCTGAATAGTGACATCGAGGGCAGTGGTGGGTTCGTCGGCGAGCATGAGCCTCGGATTGCATGAAAGTGCCATGGCGATCATGACACGCTGCCGCATTCCCCCGCTCATCTGGTGGGGGTAATTTTTCAGTCGTTCCTCCGCCGAGGGCATGCCGACAAGCCTCAGCATTTCGAGTGCGCGCTCCAGGGAATCCTTTTTTGAGAGTCCCTGATGAAGCCGTATCGATTCGGCAACCTGATCGCCCACCTTGAGAACGGGATTAAGCGAATTCATCGGTTCCTGGAATATCATCGATATCTCCCGGCCCCGAAGTTTTCTCATTTCTTCATTATTAAGGCCCAGAATATCGGTTCCATCAAAATGGATAGTTCCCGAGACGATCCTGCCGGGGGGCTCCGGTATCAGTCTCATAATGGAAAGGGCAAGGACGGTCTTTCCGCACCCGGACTCACCCACAATACCCAGGGTGTCTCCCGCATTTACTTCGATACTGACGCCGTCGACGGCTTTCACGGTGCCCTTTCTCGTCTCGAAATGAGTTTTGAGATCCCTTACCTGAAGAATATTATGCATCTTTCCTGCTATCCCGGTTTCTCAGGAATTGAACAAGAAGCCGCACGCCGACTCCGGATGCGCCCTTCGGAATGTAAGGTTTCTCTTTAGCGAGAAGTGCGGGTCCGGCGATATCGAGGTGCACCCAGGGATAATCACCGACAAATTTCTTGAGAAACAACCCTGCCGTTATCGTGCCGGCGCCGCGCCCACCCACATTCTGGACATCTGCCACGTCGCTCTTCAGCATTTCGTCGTAGTCCTGCCAGAGGGGGAGTTCCCAGACATAGTCGCCCGTCATATCGGCGGCCTTCTTTACCATGCCCTTCATCTCGTCATCCGTCCCCATCATTCCGATGAGATGATCTCCCAGTGCGATAATGCATGCACCGGTTAGTGTGGCAAGATCAATGATCGCCGCCGGTTTGTATCTGCCGGCATAGGTGAGGGCATCGGCGAGTATCAGGCGGCCTTCGGCGTCGGTGTTTTTTACCTCTATCGTGGTGCCCGAGAGTGATTTCAGAATATCGCCCGGTTTGTAGGCCTTTCCACCGGGGAGATTTTCCGTTGCGGGGACGATTCCCACGACATTGAGGGGGACTTTAAGGTCCGAGAGGGCCTGCATCGCCCCGATGACGGCTGCTCCGCCCGCCATGTCACTCTTCATTTCGTCCATGTTTGCCGAGGGTTTGATGCTGATGCCGCCACTGTCGAAGGTGATCCCCTTTCCCACGAGAACGACCGGTTTTTCTCCCTTTGTGCCGCCTCCGTAGTTCATTATGATGAATTTCGCCGGTTCCGCGCTTCCGCGTGCGACGCCGAGAAGCGCGTTCATGCCGAGTCTCTTCATCTGTCCCTCGTCAAGGACCTTGATAGCGACGGGCCTTGTTTTAACCATCTTCCTGGCACGGTCCG
>Ga0208905_1000780_pt1 | contig 16114 bp, 15 predicted proteins | sample AntAceMetag02UKS_FD_184776 | JGI IMG/M metagenome (GOLD analysis project Ga0208905, IMG submission 184776) | Saline lake microbial communities from Ace Lake, Antarctica - Antarctic Ace Lake Metagenome 02UKS (SPAdes) (version 2) | ecosystem: Environmental > Aquatic > Non-marine Saline and... | reverse complement strand
ATGGTAGGGTCCGATGCCAGGACGTATTTTATGTTATCAAAATTTTTTTCAAAAACTTTTGAGATATTGCGATGCCGCTTTGAAAAATCGGACAGCACCTCACTAAGAGCTAAATCCACATCCTGGTCAGAAAAGTCCAACACTCGCTTGATTATATTTCTTGCCCTATCCTCAGCGCCGGGCATATAAAATCTGGAAATGATCCTTGTGGAATCGGGATAAAATTTTTTTGGTAATCTTTTCACGGTTAAGGACATTGTTACCTCGCATATGAATATACTTCGGTTTGTAATACGAAAAATTCAGCATTTTTCCTTTTTTTTGCTGATGGTATGACTTCCGGTGGGCCGGTGAAACGCCGCATGTCAGTAGCTGACTATTTTTCCCCCAGATCCTTTGATCTTTGTGTTGCTGCATTCACCGCCGTCGCAAGGGTCTCCTCGATCTTTCCGGCCCTGAGCGCTTTGATCCCTTCTATAGTAGTGCCGCCGGGGGAGGTGACCATGTCGGTGAGCTGGGCCGGTGTCTTGCCTGAGTTGAGACAGAGTCTAGCGGCTCCGAGCATGGTTTGGGCCGCCAGCTTCAGGGCAGTCTCGCCCTCAAGCCCTTGATTGACACCAGCCTGTGCCAGCGCGTCTATGATGATGAATCCGTAGGCGGGGCCGCTTCCGCTCAGGCCGGTGACCGCGTCGATCAGTTTCTCTTCGACGACAACGCTCATTCCCACGGAGTCGAATATCCGGCGGGCCGCGGTGATATCTCTTTCAGTGGCGTTCCTGCCGCCGGCAAGGGCCGCCGCCCCTTCTCCAATGAGAGCGGGGGTGTTCGGCATGACCCTGATGACGCGGGTCTCTTCCCCCAGAATTTTCTCCATAAACCCGAGGGTAACACCCGCCGCGATGGAGATAATAAGACTGCCCACAGCGATACCGGCGATGTCCCGCAATACTCCTTCCATATTCTGGGGTTTGACCGCCAGGATAACGGTGGAAGCGCCTTTTACAGTGGCCCCGAGGTCTTCCGAAACACCGACATGAAGGGTATCCCTGAAGTGGTCGAGTCGTTCCTTTCGTATGTCATGGACGGTTATATCCTCGGCACGCGCCAGGCCGCTCGCAATGATCCCCCCGGCAAGCGCCTCGCCCATGTTCCCTGCCCCTATGACGCATATCTTCTCTCGTGGCATCGCGGTGTGACAACCTTCCTGTCTGTACGGAAGGGCGAAATCTCTCGCCCTTCACGGAAAACATGTCTTGACTTTTATGATGGCAATTACTATTCATAACTTATTTTAATCCAAAGGGGAAGCGATGTTTGTCGTAGGAAATTTCATAGAGGCGATTGCCAGGATTATTGACATGGGGCTTACGTTGTATATGTGGCTTATCATCATACGGGCTATTATCTCCTGGGTGAACCCCGATCCCTATAACCCCATAATCCGGTTTTTATATAGCGTAACGGAACCGGTGCTCTACCAGGTCCGAAGGCTGATCCCGATGAAGGGCATCGGTATAGATTTTTCCCCGATTATCGTGATTCTGGTCATTGTGTTCCTGCAGTCTTTTCTTGTGAGGACCATGCTGCAGCTCGCGGTTAATTTCAGATAGCAGTCTTTCCGGGTACGCACAGCAAGGGGTGGTTATGATCCCGGTCGGTGAAACAGCGGATGGTGTCGTGTTCAATATCAGGGTTATCCCGCGCGCATCCAGATGCGAGCTTGCGGGCGTCCAGGGCGACGCGCTGAAGCTCAGGATAACGGCGCCCCCCGTCGAGGGTGCGGCCAACAAAGAATGCATACGCTTCCTTTCAGACGTACTGGGCGTGAAGCGATCTCAGATAAAGATCATAGCCGGGCACCAATCAAAGAACAAGAAGGTTTCCATCTCGGGGATACACAGGAAAGATATTGAAGGTGTGGTGTAGAAGAGGAAAGGATTCTTTCCCTACCCGCATGAGGAGGACAGGGGATTGTTGCGAGGTATCTTCAGAGAAAACCTGCAGAAGCGACTGGTACTGGGTTTCCTGGTGGCCACCTGTCTCACCGGTGTGGTGGCTACGCTCGTCGGCATAAAAATAATCAGCAGCAATACCATGGATGAGGCACAGAGGAAGGTCCAGCAGGACATAAACACGGCGAAGCTCATCTATGGGTACAATATGGAACGGTTGGCGTTTCAGATCCGCTGTGTTGCCCTGCGGTCTCCCCTGGGAGACGCGATTTCTTCCGGTGACGTATCCTCCCTGGGAGACCTGAAGAGGCTCATACGCAGGGGAACAGAAACACCGGATGAACAGGGGACCAACTGTATATGTATTGACATGCTTTCACTGGTTGATGCAGAGGGCACCGTCCTGTACCGGGCCTCCAACCCGGCGGTCAAGGGAGACAATGTCTTGTGGGACCCGGTCATACAGGAATGTCTCGATAAAAAAGCATCCCTGTCGGCAACGGAACTGATCCCCCTGGAAAGGATACGGCGGGAGAACCCCCACCTTTCGGAGCGCCTTGCAATACCGATCGTGAAGACGCCTCAGTCGATAGAAATCGGTCAGGAGAGCCTGTCCGAGGGAATGGTGCTCAGAGCGGCCTATCCCATCTTTGACGCGCACGGTGATCTCAGGGGCGCGCTTGTCGGGGGCGTCTTGCTGAACAGAGATTATGCCATGGTAGATAAGATAAAAGAGACGGTATTCCATGACGAAAAATACGAGAATCTTGATATGGGATTTGCCACAATATTCCAAGGGGGGGTTCGCATATCCACCAACGTGATGACGGAGGATTCCGAGAGGGCGATCGGTACGGTTGTCTCCAAAGAGGTATATGAAAAAGTTGTTGAAGAGGGCAGGGACTGGGTTGGAAGGGCCTTTGTCATCAACGATTGGTATCTCAGCACATATGTGCCGATATATAATATAGACAATGACATCATAGGAATGCTTTACGTTGGTATACTGGAGGCGAAATACAACGACATGCGGCTCTACGCCATGTGGGTCTTCCTGGGTGTCACGACCCTCGGCATGATCGTTGCCTTCATCATTTCGTTTCGCATGGGACACAGCATTATAGAGAGAATACGCATACTGAAGCAGGCCACGGAGACCATAGGGACCGGGGATCTCGATTATCGACTCCCCTCCAGCAGGTCCTCCGACTTCGGTATGCTGGACGAGGCCTTCAATGATATGGTCACGTCACTTCGGGATCGCGATGAACGGCTGAAAAAGGCCCTTCGGCAGCTGACCGAAACGGAACGCCTAGTCTCCCTCGGGCAGATGGCGGCCGGGGTTGCCCATGAAATGAACAATCCCCTCGGCGGCATACTCCTCTACAGTAACCTCGTCCTGGAGGAACTCCCCGAGGACAGCACGGCGCGGGAGAATATGGACAAGATCGTCTATCAGACAAACCGGTGCAAGGAGATCGTTCAGAACCTCCTCGATTTTGCCCGGACCCCTTCGGGCGAGATGGTGCCGCTCGATATCAATGAGGTGCTTCTGGCGTCGCTGAACCTCGTGAAGGATCAGTCGATGTTCCATGGGATAGAGATAGAGACAGATTTCCCGGAGGGCCTTCACGAGGTGCATGGCGACCGGTCACGCCTGGAGCAGGTTTTTCTGAATCTGTTTATCAATGCCTCTGATTCGATGGCCGAGGGGGGCAGGCTGACGGTGACGACAAGGATGATCAGCAGGTTTCCCTCTGATGCTGAAGAAGGCACGGAGATGGAGAGGATATGCCTCCTGGCCAGTCCCCATACCATCAAGATCACCATATCGGATACGGGGAAGGGGATAGACAAGGCCTATCTGGCCCATATATTTGAGCCGTTCTTTACCACGAAGGACCCGGGGCAGGGGACCGGTCTGGGCCTGTCCATTGCCTATGGGATCGTTCGCAAGCATGACGGGTTCGTCGATGTGGAGAGCGAACCCGGGCGGGGAACGACCTTTTTTATTTTTCTGCCCGCCAAGGGGGGCGGCGAATCCGCATGGAACAAGATTATGGGGGACATAGAGATTGGTTGAGAATGTTGCCAGGGCGCTGATTATTGATGATGAAGATTCCATACGTGACGGGTGTCGCCAGGTGCTTTCCCGTATGGGATGCGTAGTGGATGATACGAATGATGCCGTCCGCGGTCTTGAAATGGCGCTCGGCGATACCTATGATCTTATCCTGCTTGACGTTCAGATGCCCAGGATCAGCGGTCTGGATATCCTGAAAAGGCTCAAGATGGAGTCCGCCGTATCCGCTCGTATCATTATCATCACCGGGTACGGGACTATAGAGATGGCCGTCGAGGCGATGAGACACGGTGCGGTTGATTTTCTGGCGAAACCGTTCAGCACGGCCGAACTGAGAGATGCGGCTGCCAGTGCCCTGAAAGCCCGTGACACGAGAAGATCGGATGATTCCATCCCCGAGCTTATCGGGGACAGTGACTGCATGCGGAAGCTGAAGGACACGATCAGGAGGGTGGCATATACCGACAGCACGGTACTGATCACCGGAGAGAGCGGAACGGGAAAGGAACTCGTCGCCCGGGCAATACAGAAACTCAGTGCCAGAAGGGATAAGCCCTTTGTCCCTGTTGACTGTTCTTCCCTTGTGGAGAATCTGATGGAGAGTGAGCTGTTCGGTCATGTGAAGGGCGCGTTCAGCGGAGCGACGCAATCGCGCGAGGGGCGCTTTCAGATGGCGGACGGGGGTACGCTCTTTCTGGACGAGATATCCAATATATCTCTCGGTACCCAGGCCAAACTCCTGAGAGTTATTCAGGAGCGGGAAGTCCCGCGAGTCGGCAGCTCGAAGGCGGACAGGGTGGACGTCAGACTCATAGCGGCGACCAACAAGGACCTGAGGGCGCAGGTGGTCTCCGGGGAGTTCAGGGAAGACCTCTTCTATCGGATATCGGTGGTCCCGATAGAGATACAACCCCTCAGGGAGCATCCGTCCGATATTATTCCCCTCGCGCGGCACTACCTGGACCTGTACACAGAGAGGCATAAGAGTAAGGGGCGACGGTTTTCGAAGGAGGCGCAGCAGTCGTTAATGTCGTACACTTGGCCCGGAAACATCAGGGAAGTGACGAATACCATGGAACGCCTCTCCGTGCTCTGTGATAATGAAACGATTAACCTGTCCGATATCCTTTACTACGGACAGGATATGGACACGAAGGCACCCGTGGGGGACTCCCATACCGGAAGGATGACCCTCGTGGATGTCGAGAAGGAGCATATCAAAAGGGCCCTGAGCCACTTCAATTTCCAGATAGGCAAGACCGCGAAGTTTCTCGGTATCGACAGAAAAACACTGAGGACGAAGATAAAAAACTACGATATAGACCCGGATAGATAAAGGGGTCTTCAGAACGACACAACCCGTTCTATCTTCACTTCGGGGTAGATCTGCCCCGGCACCGGCGGCATGGAGTTATACACCCATTCTATGTCTATCGCGCCCAGCCGTATGCCCCTGTGCCGCGCAAGGCCCGTGAAGATTCCACGGATCAGGATGTCTTCCATATCCATGGTGAGACCGAACACCGCCACGGCGGTGCCTTTTTTTATCGCTTTCAGTTCTCGTCCGTAGGCCGCCGTCGAAAAGACCAGCCTCCTGCTGTCCGAGGCACGGCATTGCAGAAGTGGCACAAGGGAGGGGAAGCCGTCTTCCCCCACCCAGGAGATGAACTTCAGGGAGCTCAATCCGTTGAAGAGCGCCCCCCCCCAGGGTTTCAGTATGGGGCTCTCCGTGCCTGTCCGGGCGCCGGACCGTGCCGCCATCGTAAGCAGGGATGCCGCGGCGATGGAGGCCAATGGCAGCCTCTCCCTCCCGAATGTCTCCACGAGATCCATGTAGTGCACGGTATGTATACCGAAGTAACTGTTGTACCTGAACATGGGTTTTCCGTTGAACATCTCGTAGTCTTCCCCCTCTCGTGCACAGTGCGTCCACGAGGCCTTTCCCCGCCAGAGCGCCTTCTCCAGTGTCATGATGAGGAAGGCCGTCCGAGGATTTGTCCTGACGTTCTTCTTGCTCATGCCCTCCGAGAACTGGGCCCATATTACCTGTGAGGGGTTCTTCGCCTGGAGGGCGGTAATCAGTGTGATGTGCGGGAGGCCTTCGGGATTGATAGTAGCGATCAATCCGACCTTTGCCTCCGGCTCAAATTCCTTCATGTCATGGATATTGAATCTCTTGAACGACTTCATCCCTTTTGTTCCTCCATCCTTGTCGGTCCGCTCCAGCGGACGATTTCCGGGTTTACCCCCGACCGCCCGGCGCAGTCGGCGAGGGTCTCCATGTATCCCCTGTCCAGAAGGGGGGTACCCTTGAAGGGCCATTCCATGCCGAGGCGCCGGTACTTGCTGCCGCAGAGGTTGTTGAAGGAGCAGAGCTCCCAGCGGCTTATCATCCCGTCCGGCAGGGACGCCATGAAACGGCCTATCCCCCGTATGTTTTCCTCGGACGCTGTGGCCCCCGGGATAATGGGAGTGCGTACCCACAGGTCTGTAGAGATTTCATGCGTCTCCCTGTAGCGGCACAGATGAACCAAGTTCTCCAGTATTTTTTTATTGGAAACACCCGTGAACCTTTTGTGCCTGTCCGGGTCTATCTCCTTGATATCGTACAGAACCAGGTCGACGGAGGGGAGGAGCGCGTCAAGGGTATCCGGTGTACACTGCCCGGAGGTGTCGAGCGCTGTGTGGATACCCTCTTTTCTGAGGCTCTTGAGGAGGGCGGCCGCGGCGGTTGCCTGCATGGTCGGTTCGCCCCCCGAGAGGGTGACCCCCCCCGATGTCTCAAAGTATGCCCGGTCCTTCAACACCTCGGCAGACAGCCTTTTGATCCCCCAGATCTCCCCCGACATCTTCATCGCCGCCGAGGGGCACTCCTCGCTGCACAGACCGCAGGATGTGCAGGCGCTTCTGTCAATTATGATCTCTTCGTCCCCCCGGGAGAGGGCCTTTTCGGGGCAGATGTCGATACAGGTGCCGCAGTCGATGCAGGACGTCTTATCCCACTGGAGTTGAGGCTCTGTCGATATGCTTTCGGGATTCTGGCACCAGGTACACCGCAGGGGGCAACCCTTGAAAAAGATGGTAGTCCGTATGCCCGGGCCGTCCTCCGTGGACAGTCGCTGGATCTCCAGTACCGTAGCCGTGGGCGATGAACTGTCTTTTGTCATGTTTTCTCTTAAAATCACTCCGTCTCAATAGCGTCCGTGGCTTTCGCGGGCGATGATCTCGTCCTGGAGTTCTCTGCCTATCCCGGCGAAGTACGCGTTATACCCCGTTATCCTGACCAGCAGCGTACGGTAGTCCTCAGGATGCCTCTGCGCGTCTCTCAGCATATCTGCATCCAGCATATTGATCTGCAGGGAGGTGCCTCCATTTTCCGCGTATCCGTGCAGGAACGCCTTAAATTTTTCCTGGTGCTCCGGATCACGCAGGAGCGAGGGGTGAAGGGTGATGGTGTGGCTGGACCCGCTCGGAAGGCTGTTCAGGTATCCATCCCAGTCCCCTGTGCCGTCGCCGGCCTTCCCGCCGAGGGCCTTCCCCACGGAGTTGCTGTTGGCCGTGGGGCCCTGTGTGTCTGCGCCATTCGACGGGCATATGGCGTTGGACAGAAACTGTCCCTTCGGTCTCCCGTTCGCGCTTGCCGCCATGATGTACCCGTCTCCTATCCAGTAATTCCAGCTCAGCATTCCCGGCCTGAACTGCCTCTGTGTGGAGGAGGTCTTGTGCTTCCATGTCTCGTCCGTCCACCGGTCCATAACCTTTCTCGCCATGGTATCGGCCGCATCGTCATCTCTTCCGTACTTCGGCGCCCTGTTTTTCGCCTTTGTCTGAAGTATCTCGTGACCCACCCAGTTATCTTTAAGGGCCTGAACCAGTTCCCTCATCGAGCATTCCTTCTTGTCAAAGACCAGATATTTGACGGCAAGGAGAGAATCCACGGTCGTGGCGAAGGTAACACCCTCGAGGGTGGTAAAGCTCAGCTCCGCGCCCCCCTGTGTGATATCGAGCCCCTTTTTGGCGCACCCCTCCACGAGGCAGGACAGGTACGGTGTGGGGGAGAACCTGGCCCGTATGGACTCTGTCGCTTCGTACAGCTTGGCGCACCTGGCGATGATATAGGTGGTCTGTCTGGTATAGGCATCCCAGAACTCATCCCATGACTTGAAGGTGGCGGGGGATCCTGTGGCTGGGCCGTCCTGTCTGACCCTCTCCTTCTTTCCGGTGATGGGATCGACGGCGGGGATGAGATCCCTCCCGCCTGTCAGGGCGAGTTCTACCGCTTTGAGGAGATTGAGGTTGTTATCCACCGTTCCGGAGCGGTCGTTGCCCACCATGGTGTTTTCGAGACAGCCCACTGATGCGTAATTATAGACGGTATATTCGTTGATCAGGTCTTCACAACCCGCCCTTTTTGCCTCGCGCATCATGCCGGCCATGGACCTCTCGTCGAAGTTGAGAAGGAAGGGTGCCCCCTGGCTGGTGGAGATCATGTCAACCACCTTGCTCAGGAGCTGGTCGGGAGTGTGCCTGTGAAGCCTGACGTTGGGCTTGGGCTCCAGGATGGGACTCATTTCGTCTATGACCTCAAGGATGGCGTACGTAAGGTCGTTGGTCATGTCCAGGCCGTCCTCCCCCATGCCGGACAGGGTTATCAACTGGCCGTATCCCGCGGTTATGCCCTGGTTATCCCCCAAGCGTATCATGGCGTCGTAGGCGTAGTTGGCATGCACCCAGAAACACCTCAGGAGCTCCTTCCCGAATTCCCTGTCCATCCCGGAGGAGAGGGAGTGCTCCCAGTATGGGAGGAGATACTGATCTATCCTGCCGAACGACACCCCGGGTCCGGGGTAATTCTCGTCGCTCATGACCAGCATATGGGTCAGCCACAGGGCCTGGAGGGCCTCCCAGAAGGTTATTGCGGGCTCCCAGGGGACTCTCTCCAGGCCTTCGGCCATGGTGCCCAGCTCGATTTTTCTTTCGGGGTCGTTTTCTTTCTCCGCCAGATCCCTGCACAGAGAAGCGTATCGTGTTGCCAGTTCCCGGGGCATGGTTGCCGCCGTCATCATGGCTTTTATCTGCGCGCCCCGTGCGTTTTCCTGGTCTTTTGAGGTAAGCGCGTCAAAGGCCGCCTGGAGGTCGGCGTATATCCCCTTCCATCCGATGCGTAGCGCCTTCGCATATCCGGGTATGATGTGACCGCTTGTGGCTCCGGCGTTTCCGTATCCGTGGTTATGGAACCGGTCCAGCTTCGCGCGGCCCCCCCTTCTGCCGTACATGAGCTTGTCGCGTTGAGCGGCCTCTTTTTGTGTCCAGCACGTGGATGCCTGTATGTTGAATCGCCCGCCGGCGATGAGGTCCCCGGGGAGTATCTCCTGCGGCACGTGGTTTACCATAACCTCCTTTATAAACCACGCCCTCCTCTCGGGGAGACTCCACGACCAGAACTTTTCATGCAATCCGACGGGGCGGGCCGTCTGGATAAATGAGGATCGAAATGTTCGGTGAAAGGCGTAGGTCTCGGGGACTATGTAGAATGTCGTCTCGTCGAACTGTATGTCCCAAGGTTCTCCCGTTCCCCACGAGGAAAACTCGTTGTTCCACGGTCGTTCCACTCCTCTGAAATAGTAATTCCGGAGCCACTCGATCCGTGGAGAGAGTCTCCCCGGTTCTTTGATCGGGTACGGCTGGTTTCTCACTGTCGATGCGTCCATTGCGTCCTCCTCTATGACCACGCCTGAACGATATAGTGACTGACCACAAAAATCAAATACAATTTAACTGAGGGAAGAGGCCGGCGAACGACGGTCACCTTTCGACCACCGAACCGGCAACGAACGGCCAGTAAAAATAGGTAATGGCCGTATGGGGCGATCCTCCCCATGCGTGGGGAGGATCGCCCCTCCTCAAGAGATTTTTTCATTATGAGCCAAAGCAACTTTATGAAGATATTATAACAAGTTACTTGTATGGCATCGAACTTGCGTTCATAAAAGATAAATTCGATGAAGGGGGTGACTGGCCATGATCACAAAGAAAAAGATACTTCTGATAGACGACGACAGGGATTTTCTGATGGCGACCAGGCTGATACTTGAAAAGAGTGGTTATGAGGTGTTTCTGGCGGAGAATGGCACGAGTGGTATTGATATGATAAAATCCATTGCTCCCGATCTGGCGATTGTCGATATGATGATGGATACATGGGGAGAGGGCTTTGATGTGATCGCCGAGGTTCGTTCCATGGACAGGGGGAAGGATATGCCGCTGATTATTCTGAGCGGGGTTGATCTCCAGGGTCCGTACCAGTCCTTTGAACCTTCCAACGAATTTCCGAAGGTTGACAGAATATTACACAAACCTGTCAAGGCCGATGATCTCATACAGCACGTAAAAGACCTATTAGGGTAGAGGGCCATGACGCACAAAACCCAGGAAGGACTTGTCCTCATCATTGATGATGAGGAGACCATTCGGGACGGATGCAGGCAGGCCCTCGAAAAGTCGGGCTACGCTGTAATTACCACGGAAGACGGGCCGGAGGGGATCAGAATTGCCAGGGAAAAGCGTCCCGATATGGTCTTCGTGGACCTGAACCTGCCCGGCATCTCGGGGCTGGAGGTAATCGACATCCTGTTGGAGGATATTCCACATATCGTCCTGGTTGTCATTACCGGCTATGCGTCCATTGTTTCTGCGGTGGAGTCCATGAAGCGGGGGGCATATGATTATCTCCCCAAACCCTTTACCCCCGATCAGCTGAGGGCCGTCACGAAGAGAGGGCTTGAACACCACAAACTTACCATAGAGGCGAAGAGACTGCGGGACGCGGAGGAGAAGATGACAAGGGATTTTATTACCTTCGTCAGTCATGAGATGCGTTCTCCCCTGGTTGTCGTCCAGCAGAGTATCGAATCACTCAAGATGGTGGCTGGTGATTGCCTGAGCGACGAGGCAAATGATATTATAGGACGATGTGAAAAACGGATTCGGAACTTGGAGGATCTTGTGGAGCACTGGCTGAATATACGCCAGATAGAGGCGGGGACCCTGATACGGGAAAAAGGGATTCTTGACCTCTCCGCGGTTGTCATGCGAAGTATAGAAGATATGGAGCCGCTGTGTGAAAAGAGAGAGATTACATTAGAGAGAGACATTTCGAAAGACCTGCCCATGATAACCGGAGACGGGGAAAGCCTGGTTCGGGTCTTTGTGAATATTATAGGGAACGCGACGAAGTATACTCCTGCCGGAGGTGCCATATCCGTACATGCCGGATATGATGATCACTACGTCACGGTCACCGTGTCCGACACCGGGAGAGGGATACCCAAAGACAAGATTCCCTTTATCTTTGAGCCCTTTTACCGGGTAAAGGAAACGGGAGAGCAGTTGGAGGGCTCCGGTCTGGGGCTTACCTTTTGCAAGCGGATCATGGACGCCCACAATGCCAAGATAACCGTTTCCTCCGAGGAGGGCAGGGGAACAACCTTTATGCTGAGGTTTCCGCAGTAGTGTCGATAGACGGTCTTTTGCGGAAGAGAGAAGAATGATCTCTCGGCCGGTCTCAGCGATGCATTCACGGGACGGATTATGAAGTGTTACGACAGAGACTACTATGAGCGGCACGAGGATGATACGCCTGACAAGTGTTTCCTGTGCGGGGAGTTGTCTGAGGGGTTGTCGGTTGTCCGACATATCGAGAGCATGAAGATGGTGCACCTGTGTGCCCGTTGCATGACGGACAGGATGTCAGAATACCTTCTCGACAATACGAGGACTTGGAAGGGTACAGTGGGTAAAGAGGAGGTGGATGAGGCCCTGAGGAACTTTAAAAAGAAAAAGGGGGAATAACAACGGGTTGCGCTGTCATTCCCCCTTTGATATCTTTTCCCTTACGCAAATGCCGCGGAGGTCGCGATCAGTACTCCTGCGGCGAAGACGACCATTCCCAGGCCTGCTCCTCCTGCCGTAGCCAGGATGGGGGCCAGTCCAAACAAAAGAAACCCAAACGTACATCTTCCTTCTCTTCCGTCCATAATATTCTCCTTAGTTTTCAATCCTTTTGACACTGACGGCCGATATAACGAATCGTGTCTTTGTCAGCGGATATTTCATCACGATCCCAACCGCCTCCGCCCTGTCTCCGACCACTACCTTATTTGCGGGTGCGGTAAACATGATAACCCGGATCTCCGCCGTCTCGTCTTTAATATGAAAGTGAGGCCTGTTGAGCCATTTGAAACTGATCTTTTGAACTTCACCCGATATCCGTATAACATCTCCGACCATTGTCGGGCCGATCTTTTCTATCGTGCAGGCGCGTGCCTGTGTGTTGAACTGATCATCCGCCTTCACAAAGCTCCTGCGGCTCATCCACGCCAAGGTCATAGGGATGACCAGCAGCAGGATCAGGCCGGGGATGGCATACAGCAGAAAGCGTGAATCACCCGTCGAGTTGTAGTGAAGGGCTACCGCCGCCGCACATATGATGAATGCCACCCAGGCTAGTGCCGACATCTGTCTCCTCTACTCCGCGGGCAGATCCTTTCTGAACATCAGGAAGTACGTAACCCCGATGAAAAGGAAGCCGCCGACGATATTCCCTACCGTGACGGGTATCAGATTCCAGAGCCATATGTCGGACCAGCTCAGTCCTCCGTTGGCGAGGAGAAGACCGCCCTTTTCAGCTATAACGGCCGGATACCAGTCCATCAGGAACTTTCCTGAAGGAAGAAAATACATATTGGCCACACAATGCTCGAAACCGGACGATACGAAGGCCATGATCGGAAACCAGACACCGAAGAACTTCCCGATCACGTCATCTGCCGTAATGGCGAGAAGGATGGCGATGTTGACCAGAAAGTTACAGCCGATGGCCTTCATGAAACAGGACCACAGACCTGCAGCCCCAACGGCCTTATATCCAAGAACCTTTCCTGCCGCTATGCCGACCGCGGTCATGCCGAACGCGTTGACTGCCATGGTGCCGTCAGCCTGCCCACTCACGAAGGGACCTACGGTCATGAGATACGCATAAGCAAGCGAGCCTACCAGGTTTCCTATGTAGACCCATACCCAGTTTCTCATGACTGCACCCCACGTGATCTTCTTCATCATCGCGGCCATGGGGACGACCATACAGTCACCGGTAAAGAGTTCCATACCGGTCAGGACGATGGCGATCAAGCCGACGGGGAATACGGCGCCGCCGACGAGTTTCGCAATTCCCGGTGTTGCCACGCCCGTTATGCAGATGGTGCACAGCGCTCCTCCGATGGCGATATATGCACCCGCCATAAATCCTCGGAGTAGCAGGTTGAAGATTGAAAGTTTTGCCTTGCCGACTCCCGCATTACCCACAAGAGCGACCATTTTTGCCGGGGGGTTAAAAGCCATAAATTAATACCTCCTCCATTCATAAATTTTTTAATGTGCCGAGTCCGCCCCCTGCGAACCATTTATATTTTAAATTATGCTGCTTCCACCTTTACCGCGCAGACCTTGTATTCAGGAATCTTTCCTATAGGATCGAGCGCCGGGTTGGTCAGAAGATTCACGGCGGCTTCACTGAAATGGAAATTCATGAAGATCGTGCCCTCGGGCGGGGTCTCGATCACGCTGGCCTTTACCTTGAGACTGCCGCGCCTCGATGTAACCGTTATGAAATCTCCATCCTTAATTCTCAGTTTCTCTGCGTCTGTGGGATTGACCTCCGCCAGGCTCTCCGGATATCTTTCAACGAGACCCTCACTCCTTCGGGTCATGGTTGCCGTGTGGAAGTGGTAGAGGACACGCCCGGTCGTGAGGATAAACGGATATTTTTCATCCGGCACTTCCTCCGACGGCCGGTACTCGATCGCGGAAAAGAGCCCCAGACCCCTGGAGAACTTATCTTTGTGCAGGTATTTTGTCCCCGGATGCTCTACATTGGGGCAGGGCCACTGGAGCCCCCCCTCCTCTATGCGTCCATATGTGATGCCCGCGTAGCTGGGGGTAACGGTGTTGATCTCATCCATGATCTCTTTAGCGGAGGCGTAGCCCATCGCGTAGCCCATCTTTGTTGCCAGTTCAGAGATGATCTCCCAGTCGGCTTTTGCCTCGCCGGGCGCCTCAATGGCCTTTCGTATGCGCTGGACCCTTCTTTCCGTGTTTGAAAAAGTACCGTCTTTCTCGGCAAAACAGGCGGAGGGCAACACCACATCGGCAAGCCTCCCTGTTTCATTCAGGAAGATATCCTGTACAACAAGAATGTCGAGGTTTCTAAGACATTCCTCGACGTGAGTGAGATCAGGGTCTGAAATCATCGGGTTTTCTCCCATGATGTAGAGGCCTTTGATGTCTCCATCATGAGCCGCATCCATGATTTCCATAATGGTCAGCCCCGGTTTTGCAGGCAGTGAAACGTCCCATGCCTTTTCAAATTTTCCCCGTGCCTCATCATTGGCAACCTGTTGATATGCCGGGAAGACATTGGGGAGCGCGCCCATGTCGCAAGCGCCCTGGACGTTATTCTGACCCCTGAGGGGGTTGACGCCACCCCCTTCTATACCGACATTGCCGCACAGCATTGACAGATTTGCGCAGGATTTTACATTGTCAGTACCGTGTGAATGCTGAGTGATTCCCATTGCATACAGGATGGAAGCGCTTTTAGCCTCTGCGTACAGGCGTGCGGCGGTTCTCAGATCGTCAGCCGGTACCCCTGTAATTTTTTCGACATGGTCAGGTGTATATTTCGCAACGGCCGCCTTCATTGCCTCAAAGCCTTCGGTGCGCCCTGCGACATATTCGGTGGCGTAGAGGTCCTCCTCAATGATCACGTTCATCAGACCATTGAGAACGGCCACATTCGTGCCGGGTGTGGGGCGCAGCCAGATATCGGCGTAATCCACGAGGCCGATCTTCCGGGGATCGATCACAATCAGCTTTGCGCCGTGCCGGCGGACGGCCCTCTTCACGCCTGATCCGATCACCGGGTGATTTTCCGTCGTGTTTGTTCCTATGGCGAGGATCGCGTCTGTAAACTCTATCTCTTCTATCGAATTCGTCATTGCCCCTGATCCGAATGTGGCAGCCAGACCGGCTACCGTGACGGAGTGTCAGAGACGGGCGCAGTGATCGACATTGTTTGTCCCGATCACCGCTCTCATGAATTTCTGGAAGAGATAGTTTTCCTCGTTAGTACAGCGTGCCGAGGAGAGCCCCGCAATGCTGTCAGAACCGTTTTTCTCTTTTATGGAGGCAAATTTTTCCGCGATATAATCGTAGGCCTCTTCCCAGCTCGCTTCCTCAAGCTCGCCATTCTTGCGGATAAGGGGCGTCTTCAGACGGTCGGGACTGTCGATAAAATTCATCCCGAACCGGCCTTTCGAGCAGAGCATTCCCTGATTGGGCGTGCCGTATTCCCTGTTGGTGGTGACCTTTATAACCTTTCCATCGCTGATATTCAGGTCCATCTGGCACCCCACGCCGCAATAGGGGCAGGTGGTGCGCACTTTTTCGATTTCCCACGGACGTCCCTTGAACCGCGCCTGTTTGAATGTCAGGGCGCCAACGGGGCATGCGTCAACACATGCTCCGCAGAACACGCAGGTCGAATCGATGTAATCCTCGTCAAAAGCAGGCCCGACCTTTGCGTTTGATCCGCGCATCGAGAAGTCGAGGACCTCATGGACCTGTATCTCATTACAGACACGGACGCACCTGCCACAGAGGATGCACTTGTTGAGATCCCTCTGTATCATGGAGTTGGTGTCTTCTATCGAATACGCTGGGGGGGCAACCTCAAAGCCGGGTTTCTCGATGCCCAGTTCGTACACGAGGTCCTGAAGTTCGCAATTCCCGTTCTTTTCGCATTGGAGACAATTGTGGTCTCCGGATGACCAGAGGAGTTCTACCACCAGCTTTCTGGCGGTTAAGACTCTTTCCGTGTCGGTCTTGACGATCATTCCCTGGCTGACCGGCATACAGCATGATGCCACCAGCGACCGGGCATTCTCCACTTCCACAACACACACCCTGCAGGCCCCCACGTTGGTGGTTCCCTCGTAATAGCAGAGGGTGGGGATGTGGATTT